>Ga0209589_1002495_pt1 | contig 31928 bp, 20 predicted proteins | sample CowpeawhiteBW_FD_187525 | JGI IMG/M metagenome (GOLD analysis project Ga0209589, IMG submission 187525) | Root nodule microbial communities of legume samples collected from California USA - Cow pea white BW (SPAdes) (version 2) | ecosystem: Host-associated > Plants > Roots > Nodule | place: USA...
GAGCTAGTTTGAAGGTGGCGAAAGACCTAACCCTAGCAGAGCTCTTTGTGTGAGGGAGGAAGGGTTGACGGCTGCTGCGTTTCTGGGAGAATGAAAGTGAGAGTGGGATTAGGGCAGACCTTAGGACATTATACGTTGGGCCGGCCTTAGGCCCACTAACTTTAGGGCAGAAAAGTTAACAGATTTAAATGGGCCTTACATTAACGCAGTGCGAAATATGTACAAAACCTCTCATTTGATATTTTGAAGATGTTATTTGAATATATCATAATTAATTTATTGTATTAAAAATAATCAAAGAATAAAGACTTTGATAACAAAATAAATAATTAATAAAAATAAAGTTTGAAAGAACAATATTTATAAAAAAAAATTACTTCAAAAAATAAAAATCGGAAGAATGTTTATCATAATATATTTATATTTGTCGATATCATTTACAAAATTTAAACTTGATGAGTTTTCGAAAGTTATAGAAATAAAGTAAGGATATCATAATTATTTATCCATTTTGATTAGTCATTTTCTATTTCATTTCTTCTTCATTTTAAGTTTTTTTAAAAGACTTTTTATGTTTACAATGTTTAATGTTTTCTATTTTATATTTTAAGACAAAATGGATAAAGACTTTTAAAGAACTTTTTAAATTATTGTTCAACTTTTAAAGATATCACGTTAATATGAATTTTTTTTATCACATTATATTCTTTATTAATATAAACTAAAAATCTATATATGAAATTAATGGATAAAATTAATTATTATAAAATAAATAAATTTAAATTGAATTGAATAAATATTACAAATTAAATTAAATTAAATAAATATGTCATTAATACTTTTCATATTCCAAGATTATAATTACATTTGATGTAAATGTATTTCAAGATAATTTGAAGTTTTGCACTGCTAAAAAAATACTGTAAAATCTCTTTGTATTACAAAATCTTTGCTAATTCCAATTTTTGAAAACACATCTTCTGATGAATAGGTATTTTAATGTATTCCTAATTTATAATAATATAAATATTTTTAAAATAATAGCATATAAATTCTTTAAAAGTATATATCAATTGCTTTTATTGAATAGTATTATTATTTACTTAATAAAGAGAGTTTAAAATCTACAATTATGATTGAAGTGCTCAAGATGTTGTTCCATCTCCAACATGTTTTCATCATTGAATTTTTTCTGATCCCAACATTTCAACCGGTCATCTTCATATTAGTAAAATACATTTTTCTGGAAGAAATTTATTACCAAAATCAATTCAATTCAACAACTTTTTTGTTGACATTTAAACACCAATCTTTTATACTTCATTTACATCACTAAGTTTGTGATCATCATTTGTTTGAACATTTAGTTGAATATTGTATTATCAGAGACAATGAAACCTCTTTTGCATTGTTTACTATTATCATTTTCTCAAGTACCATGTGGACAAATGTATTCACTCAATCTCTGTCAAAAAAATTTCACCAAAACGTATATTCAATAAAGAGATAATATCAGTAAAACCATTTACATGACCAATTTTAGGGTTTACATTACCAAGTTTGTTATCATCATCATCATCTGTTTAAACATTTACCAATGATGTTTTGTAACACTTAGTGCACTTTCAAACATTACAGAATCATCTAATGGTTCAACTTCGACACATCTACCAAATTCATCCACATATAATGCACTTCAAATATTTTTACAACCTAATTAATTAATTAATTTAATGTATTATAACTTATAATTAATATATTTTTTAATTTAATCTCTTTGTAAACGTTTCAAAACCTCTTCATTTGTCATACTTAACTCCTCTTCCACCATCACCTAATCTGCATTTAATTATTTAACTAATAGTCTATATTGTCCACCATTAAAATTTGAATTTTAAATAACTGAATTTGGATTTGAAACTTACTATTCTTACATATTTAATGTACAATATACCGTACCAGTAGACGTGAAAATGGTAGCGGTGTGACATATCTACTATTTTTGTCTTCAGTATTCAGTATTTTTAATTCATGAGTTTCTGATTTAAATTGGACTTTCTGAATTTAAATTATATTAAAAAAATCATATATTTGATTTTGAATAATTTTTTTAATCATTAATATTAATATTGTAATTATTATTATTATTAATTTAATTAATTAATTATATTGTATTTTAATTATAATTACTATTATTATTTAATCGATCATTATATATTTTAATTCATTATACATATTATTATTATTATCATTAATAATATTAATTTTGTTTAATATTATTATTTAAATTAATAATTATATTTTGATCAATATTACTGTTTAATTATGAATTTTATATTTGGATTTAATTGAAAAATTTTATTACATTTTATTATTTTATTATTTTATTAACAGAATTTGTTAATAATATTAAATTAATTTTTAATTATGATAATGTCATGTTATTTTAATACAAAGAAGTTATAAAATATTATTTTTAAATATAATATATAAATATTTATTAATAATTATAAACAATAATTTTTAATGGTGTACATTCATAAATATTCATTATGTTTGTTATTAAATTTTAAATATATAAAAAAATAATTATCTTTTTCATAAAATATAAAATATATAATTTCTTTATACATTTATAAAATCGTAATTAATATTTTTTATTTCAATCGTTGTTAATTTTTATTTAAATTATTTTTAAAATATTATTTGAAATGTTTTTTATTTTAAATTATTACTCTTTGATTTTTATTTTGAATATTATTTGAAAATGTTTTTAAATATTATTTTTAATATTAATATCAAATGACATGTAAACCTATATTTTATTAACTTCCGTATGTAGTTATATATTAAAAATTCACTCCATTACACTTTGCTTATGTTAGTGTATTAATTAGTTTGAAATGTATGGTCTTTTTTTTAATTTGTTTCATTAAATAAAATAGAAAGATCTCTTCATAGTTTTTACTCACTTATACACAAATTTATATCTTAGAAGAACTTACCTTTAGATTTTCAAAGCATCTTTTCAAAGGTAAACTAAAAATGTTGTTCTGCGTGGATCATTTAGCTCAAAAAAAATGCAAATGATTGTTAATAAATTGTCCAAAAATGACAATCAAGATTTGCAATAGATGGAAAGAGTTTTGTACTTACCACGGAATATAGAAATGTGATGGTTGACAAGAAAATACTAAATCAAAACATCAAAGTAATGAGATCTAGGAAATGATAATTCATGTAACTAATTATGTGTGTACTTGAATCCAAATATAATATCAAATGTTTTTTTATTTGTCAAGCAATTTATCAATATGGATGTAATTTGTGAATTAACTTATATTGTATTCATATGGTTGTATTAACTTATTTGTGTTAAGTTATTAAGCAATGAAAACATTAATTGTACAGTTTTGGAGAAGGTACAGGTTAATTACAAGTTATACTAAGTGAGAAATATATTTTGTAAATGCACAATATATTATATTTTATAATAAATCCCAAAATATTATTTCTTCATCGTGTTTAGTTCAAAGAATTGTGTATGTAGCACTCAATTAGAATCTTTTTAAACATATAAAGTCACAATTCTTTTTTTTTAATGCTGAAATTTACCTTCACTTTTGTAATTAATCATTAAAATATTTCTTCATTTTGTCATTTAATATATATATATAATCCATATTGTTATTTATATATTATTAGAGACATGAAATAAAGTATACAAAAATTATTCTTGAAAAAATTCATTCCGGTTAATATATTAACTTGACACGTTATACATACAAATAAATATTGTTTGTTTTCGTACTTTTACTTTTGAATATAACAATTGACATTTTTTGATATTTTGTTTTATAGTAATATATAGACAATCACAACATTGTTATTGACTTTTCCAACAATATTTTTTATTTTAAAAAACTGTGTGTGTTTACAATGTTTCATGTTTTTTGTTATAAAAAAAATTCTTTTGAATTCTAAGTTTAGTCATTATTAGACCTAGACGCAAAGATTACAAATAAAGTAATAAATAAGTCAATAATAAACAACAATCAACTAATAACAAATAGTAAGGACAAAAAAGAAATAATAATGAATAGATAACAAAATAAATACATATAATTTATAATATATAATATATATTTCTAAACAAGATTTAGGGAGATTAAACTTTGTGAATATGTCAATAAATATATAATAGAGTACTCAATTGCATACTTTTATCAATAAATTACTCTACCACATCTTCTCATGCATTGATTTTGACGCAAATATTAATATCGCAGAATAAATAGGTATGTGTTTTTATCTTCTTAGCAATTTTGTAATTGTCTTAGGCGCAACTTTACATCTTCTAATAAATGTCTCTGGACTCTCTCACTCCTCTCATATCAACATTATCATACCACACCAACTTACCTTTTCCCCTCAATCTCATTGCAAAAATAAATTTAAAAGATGTATCAATAAAAAACCGAAAGAATCTTGAATTACAAAAACATCTTATCCCATACAAGACATTCAAAAATTTTAACTGATGATAAGTACACAAAGTTATAACTCTCAACTTTTTAAAAAATAATGTTTTTAAATATATAAATTATATATATATATATATAATAACAATAATAATTCAATATATAATTAAATATTTCGTTGTACATTTTTGAAGTAAATATTTTAGAAATGGTCTATCTTTTGTAGTATTTAAGAGTTTACTATTTAACTTTTTTTTATCGTCTAATATTTTTAGTTTTTCAAAATCTATTATTTATATTTATTTCATATTTTTGTGCCATCTAACTTTTATATTTTTAAATAATCAACAATTTTTATATTATTCATCTTTTTTATTATTTTATTATTTGGGAATTTACTATTTATATTTTTCTATATCGTCTAATAAATATTTTATTTAAAATTAAATTTTATTTCTTAATTTTTATTAACTCAGTCTTACTATATTGTTTAAAATAATTATATATAGCATATTTTATTAAAAAAAATATAAATAACATTATTTTTATAAGGTATTATTACTTAATTTTATAAAATAAATTACTTATATTAAATTTAATTATAGGTTTATAATTTTTAAAATTATGTACATTGTACAATACAAACAATTATATATAATACATTTTTGTTAAAAATATAAATAAATAAGTTAAATATATTTTTATTATAAAACAAATTAAAAGATTATTATTTATTTTTATAAAATATAATATTTAAATTTAATTTAATTATATTTAAAATTAAAAATTACTTTAATAAATATATCATAAATTTTAAAAAGTTAAAAATACTAGTTTCAAAAACAATCTCGTATGCATTTGATATCAAGAACATTATATACCTATTATTATTTTCGGGTCTATAAATGATATTGGAGTGATTTTATAGATGATATAGGACCGAGTTAGGCCGGGTAGGCATAAATAGTCATTTTAGTTGCATGCTTATTTCCTTTGACTAAAAAGACATGTTTAAATTGCATTGAGAACATGTCTCCGATTCTTTCATCTAAGCAAGGAAAGGATATAGAAAAATGGTATAAGCATCTGTCTCACGTGAAAAAAAAAATTGTTTTCGGCGAAGGATAGAAATGGCTTAGGCATCGTTGTCGAGGCCAAACAGTGTACCAGAAATGGGTTCCGCGGTTGGTCGACGCGTATAATGTTCCAAAACGAAACTAGCAGTGTGCTTCCTTGGTTAACATGCGTGGTCCCTCACCCACATTTCCTTGCCCCTTTTTCTGCCTATGTCTACGTAACCTGGACCCCACTTTGTCCCCTCTTAACCCTACACCCCCTGTTCAACCTTTTTCTTATCCTTTCTCTTCAATCCTATTCACTCTTTCCATTCTTCACTTTACTAATTTTCGTGTTTTTTACGTTTAAAATGTGAATTTAAAACTTCAAATATCATAACAAAGATACACTTGGTATAAAATTCTAACAACCTTATTTGATTGTATTATATAAATTATGGACTTCACAAGTCCGCAAGTCCGCAAGCATCGAAGAATCTTCCCAAAATGAATTATTTAGGAAGTGAGAGTTTAGTACCACATTAACGAATCAAATTATTTTTTATAAGAATCTCATACTTAATTACTCATATTAACTTATATAATCTTATATAATGACGACAATTAAAATTTTAAAATAATTTGGCTTGATTACAATTTTGTATCCATGTATCACAATTATACAATTTTAATTTATCAAATTTCAAAAGTACAAAATGAGTCACTCACTAGAAATTTTAGTTCTCAAAATATAATATGAGCACATATGAATTACTTAAATTAGAAATTTCAAATATTTAGATGTTTAAAAGTCTAATTAATTCAAAGGTTTAATTACTCGGATGGTACCCACTTTGGTACAAATGTGTCAATTTGGTACATGCTTTTAAAAAAATGTCAATTGCATCCCAAGTTTTGAAACAGTGCTTCAATTGCATCCCAAGTGTGACACGTTGGCTAATTGAAGCACTTTTTCAAAAGTTGGGATGCAATTGACACTTTTTTAAAAACGGGTACTAGATTGACACACCTGTACCAAAGTGGGTATCATCCGAGTAATTAAACCTAATTCAAATGTCAGCATCCTCTACATTTGGCAAAAATCTCAATGTTATCCACATCGTCAAAAGTCACATGAAAATAATCATCGAATAGAATGAGCAACACTGAGCACATCACTAGTAAGACACTAAGTTACTCTGAATCCAACTCTATAAAGAGATGGAATTGCTCCAAACACAATATCATGAGAAGCTTCAGGCCCTTAACTGGAAGCTCGCTAATCTAGAAAAAGAAAGATCTTTCTACAGAATGTCATCAAGAAATCACTTCGTGCATCTAATTCTAGTACCACCAAATTCTGATAGCTAAACACCGAGAGAGAGAGAAAGAGAGAGAGAGAGAGAGAGAGAGAGAGAGACGAGAGTCCATTTCTCCCAAGCATCAAGAAAGAACATGCAAATCCAAAAGGACAACCAGAATAATGAAACCTCGCCTAAAACGTGAAAAAGAACCGTGGAATCACGACCCTCAACATTAAATTAGAAAATACTAACCGAGTCTCATAAATGAAGTACGAGGTCAGCTGAAGATTGATCCAACCTTAGGGATCCTACTCAGTTTGGTCCTTCAGCGACCGACACATTTCATCGAAAGCTCCCTAATATGCAAATGTGGATTCTCTTGAGGTGAACCAAAGAACTTAGGGAGAACTTGGAGCCAACCAAGTTTTGCCATTTGAGGAGGTACATCTGCCTCATAGGGAATATGTAGCAAGGCTGGTTGGTAATCCAAATTTCCTTGCACCAATTGTTTCAATGTTTTCTCACTTGGACCTGCCATTTTTTTTCTCAAGAAATTCTTTCCACAAAAGACTATTAACTATAATTCACAAATGCTCAACAATGGTAACACAACCTATGATACTAAAACTACACTATGAACAACATAATTCAACATACAAACTCATCATCCAAAACTCACCATCCTCGACAATATGGCATTTGATAAAACCTTTTGTCACCTAAAGACTTTAGTCAAATCACTCTTGATTGTGTAATGACATGTTGTTGAGATCACTATAGAAAATTGCACTTGAGAGAGCTTTCTTAGGATCTCATCTAGCCATTCTTCCTCTAAGATTAGCCTCGCCTTCCTAGACTTCCTTCATCACCACACAATTTTCAACACCAAGTCAAGCCTTCTCTTCATTCAATTACTTCCACATCACTCCTCATGGAGCTTCCCATCCATAATTCTCTCAAACGGAGCTTCATCAAGTGGTATCAAGAGCCAACTCAAGCCAAAATTATCTTAGTTTGAGCTAAGTATCTTGGTTCCTTTTTAATTTATATGTTGTTTTTAAGCTTTCCTTGATTGTCTTGTTTGTTTACATCATTCATTTTTGTTTCTATTTGATTGTATGATGATTCATCTTGCTTATCTCTATGAATCATTCAGTCAAAATTAATTAGGATTCCATTAATGTCAATCTTGTTGTACTTTTGAATTTTATTTATCTATCATCATTTTGTTCGGTGAAATTGTGTTTGTTTGACTTTAATTTTCATTTGAGCATTTAATACATGTTGTTATAGTAATGTGCTTCATTTAAATGCCATAATTCAAGAGTTTAACCAATTGAAAGTTGTTCAAATTGATTGAAATGATGAAAGTGCAATCTGTTGTATGAAATTCTTGAATTATGTTTGGTAATCTATTTTTGTTGCAATTTTATGCCATTTTCATTAATTGGCTAAGCTTTGAGTGTTTTTAATTTTTCCATCATGTTCATGCTTTATATTATATCACTATCAAAGTTCCTAGTGTCACCAATTCATGTTGTTTTGTTAAATTCTGTTTTAGTTTCAAATTTCTATTCCAATTTCTATTTTTGAATCTGCATTGTCTCTAGAATTGATTTATCACAATTAAATGAGAATCTGAAATACATATTTGTTTTGAACATATCTAGCCAAGGAAAAAGGCTAGGGTGAATCATCCGTACACACTCGCACTAGTGACATGAAGTGTTTCAAGTGTTTGTGAAAAGCTCACATGGTTGCTCAATGTCCCACAAAAAAAAAACCATCATCTTAAGGGACATTGATCATTATAGTAGTGAAGAAGAGTCAAGCACTAGTGAGAGTGAAAGTGAAAGTTTCCAAGAGTCAAATGGAGATGATGCATACCCTTGTGAAGGAAACCTTCTCCTGATTAGGAGGTTACTTAACAACCAACCTAGTGTTTCATAAATCACACGAAGAGAGAACATATTTCACACAAGATGTAATGTTTCAAACAAAATGTGTTATCTAATTGTTGACAGTGGATCATGTTGCAATTGTTGTAGCACTAGATTGGTTGAAAAGTTAAATTTAACTATCATACCCCATCCAAAACCTTACAAGCTTCATTGGCTCAATGAAGATGGAGATATAATAGTTAAAAATCAAGTGAAGGTTCCATTGAGAAATAAAAAGATGAATTTTTAAGTGATGTAATTCCCATGGAGGCTTGTCATACTTTATTAGGAAGACCATGGCAATATGATAGAAAATATTCCCATGATGGTTTTACTAATGAAATAACCCTTCTCCACAAGGAAAAGAAGTATGTGCTTCATCCTTTTTCATTAACCCAAGTGGTCAAGGATCAAATACAACTTGAAGTCAAAGGGAGGAAGAAGAAAAAGAAAAAGAAAAGTCTAAAAACCCAAAAGTAGTTAGTCAAGAGTTATAGGTGTGGGAAAATAGTGTTCCTTTCCACAAGATCAATCCACCTAAAGTTCTTTTCACACAAAAGGCTTTGAAAAATACTCTTCATGTTGAATAACCTTCATACGTTTTGTTGTGTCGAGGAATACTCACATGCACATCTAGTGAGTCTACATCTAAGACATTATCTCCTTCCATAACAAATCTTTTAAAGAAATTTGATGATATATTTCCTAAAGAGGGACCCAATGGTCTTCCACATTTACAGGAACAAAGCATCAAATAGACCTTGTGCCTAGGGCTAGTCTACCTAATAAACTTGCCTATAGGACCAATCCACAAGAAACTAAGGAGACAAAGTTTCAAGTGCAAGACTTATTAGATAATGGTTGTATTCAAAAGAGTCTTAGCCCCTGTGGTGTGCCAATCCTTTTAGTTCCTAAGAAAGATGGCAAATGGAGAATGTGTTGTAACTATAAAGCCATCAATAACATCACAATAACATATGGGCACCCAATTCCTAGACTAGATGATATGCAAGATAAATTACACGGGTCAATTCTTTTCTCAAAAATTGATCTTAAAAATGGTTATCACCAAATTTGAATCAAAGAAGGTGATGAGTGGAAAATTGCCTTTAAGAAAAAGTTTGGATTATATGAATGGTTAGTGATGCCTTTTGGTCTCACTAATGCTCCTAGTACTTTCATGAGGCTTATGAATCATGTCTTAAGGGATTGCATAGAAAAAGTTGTTGTTGTCTATTTTGATGACATTTTAGTGTATACTAAGAGTTTGTATGATCATGTCGGTTGTCTTAGGTCAATCATTTGTTTGCTAACATAGATAAGTTTACATTTTGTGTTGATAATGTTGTCTTTTTAGGTTTTGTGGTCAATAAAAATGGGATTCATGTGGACCCTAAGAAAATCAAGGCCATCCAAGAATGGCTTACCCCTAAAAATGTGGGAGAAGTTAGGAGCTTTCAAGGTTTGACCAACTTTTATAGAAAGTTTGTTCCTAGCTTCTCTAGTCTAGCTTCACCTCTTAATGAGTTAGTGATGAAGGATGCCACATTTATTTGGGGTGAAAAACAACAAAAAGCTTTTGATCAGATAAGAGAAAGACTTACCAAGGCACCCATTCTAGCTTTGCCAAATTTTTTAAAACCTTTGAAATAGAATTTGATGCCTCAAAGTTGGCATATGAGCAATATTATTGCAAGAAGGTCATCTAATAACATATTTTAGTGAAAAAATATATGGTGCTTCTCTCAATTATCCCACTTATGATAAATAAATGTATGCTCTTGTAAGGGCTCTTCAAACTTGTGAATATTACCTTGTTTCCAAGAAATTTGTCATTCATAGTGACCATGAGTCACTTAAAAACTTGAAGTGTTAGTATAAGTTGAATAAAAGACAGGCTAAATGGATGGAATACTTAAAGCAATTTCCCTGTGTGATTAAGTACAAGAAGGGCAAAATAAATATAGTAGATGATGCTTTATCAAGAAGGCATAATCTTTTTGCAAAACTTGGAGCCAAAATTCTTGGATTTAATGACATTCATGAATTGTACTCTTAAGGTTCTAAGTTCTCCACCATTATGAAGAATGTTTACAAAAGTATCAAGGAGGCTTATATGTGAATGAGGGAAAAGCTTGCATTCCCCAAGGTTCACATAGAAAACTCCTAATCAAAGAAATACATGAAGGGGACTTATTGGGAACTTTGGGGTAGATAAGACCCTAACCATGCTTAAAGAAAAATTCTTTTGGCCCTACATAAGAAAAGATGTCCAGAGACATTGCTTTATGTGTATTACTTGTTTACAAGCTAAGTCTAAAGCAATGCCTCATGATCTGTATACTCCTTTGCCTATTGCTTCTACCCCATGGGATGACATAAGTATGAACTTTGTCATAGGACTTCCAAGAACTGCCAGGGGTAAAGTAGATAATGCAAGTAATGTTGCAAAGTTATTCTTAAAAGATGTGGTTAAACTTCATGGCTTACCTCGCACCATTGTTTCTGACAAGGATACCAATTTTCTTAGTCACCTTTGGAGGACCTTACGGTCTAGATTAGGAACTAAGTTAAACTTTTCTACTACTTATCACCCATAAAGAGATGGGCAAACACAAGTAGTAACTTGATCCTTATCTACTTTATTGAAGGTAGTCTTGAAGGGAAATCATAAGTCTTGGGATGAATATCTTCCCCATATTGAGTTTGCTTATAATAAAGTAATTCATATAACTACTAAGATATCTCCTTTTGAGACTGTGTATGGTTTTAATCCTTTGACACCTTTGGATTTAATACCTCTACCTACTTCATTAGATTTTGTTCATAAAGAAGGGGTATCTAAATCAAAGTTCATTAAGGATTTACATGAAAAGGTGAAGAACCAAATATAGCAACAAACTTAGAGATACACAAAGTACAATAACAAGGCGGAAGAGAGAGATCATTTTCATGATTTAGTTTGGCTTCACTTAGCAAATAGAGATTTCCTAAACAAAGGAAGTCCAAACTAAATCCTAGAGGAGATGGTCTTTTCAAGATTCTTATGAAAGTAAACAACGAGGCTTATTAATTAGACTTACCTAAAGAATATGGAGTCCATACCACCTTTAATGTAACTAATTTAATTCCTTTGCAGGTCATCATGATGATGAGGATATGAAGCCTCTAGATTTGAGGATAAATCTTTTTCAAAAGGGAGAAGGTGATGACATAGCTCTTACCTAAGGTCCCGTTACTAGAAGTATGGTAAGGAAAATACAAGAAGTTGGGATCATGTTGAGCATAATGGGCCTAACGGGCTTCAACTCCTTTTTACATGAGCCAAGGAGGATATCAAGATTTGATGGGCTTTGCATGAGTCTTGTAGCATAGTTTTTAATTAGGCCATGTATTACACCAAAATTTCAATAAATGTAAGAAACTAGGTGACGACATAAAGAAAATTGGATCATAAAATCACCTAACTATTGAAATTGGATCCATTCAAGCCTAATTTCAATAGCTAGGTTGAGAGCTCCATCTAGCATGATACACAATTTCCACATTTAGCACTTGATGGAAATAGGAAAGGTGTAACTTGCCACATGGCTAGTGATTTGCAAATCAAGGGAAAGATGTTAGGCACTTGTGCTGAATTTTGCACGATTTCCCTCAAATTTTCTTGGTCGAGTTTGGAGCCTCCTTCTCTTATAAAGGAAGGCCTTCCCCCATTGTAAAATTACTTTTGATTGTGTAATGACATGTTGTTGAGATCATTCTAGAAAATTGCGCTTGAGAGTCACTTGGCTAGAGCTCCCTTAGTATCTCCTCTAACCACCCTTCCTCTAGGATTGGCCTCACCTTCCTAGGCTTCCTTCATCACCATGCCATTTTCAGCACCAAATCAGTCCTTCTCTTCATTCAATTGCTTATGCATCATGCCTCATAGAGCTTCACATCCATCATTCTCTCAAATAGAAATTCATCATTAATTAAGCTTTCTTGACTCCGGTTCAACTATCAATGATTCAGGGCACTCTAAGGGTCCATTTGATTTTCAACAAGTCAAAACATGTGCCTCCTAGAGCCTCTAATAGTCTAGCCAATGATTTACTTCAATTGAAAGTCAACTCCAAAGCCAACATTTCAACATATGATGTCTTCAAACTCTTTTTCAGATTCTGCATTTGGTGTCATATATGATTTTCCTCCCTTGCATTAACTCTAAACAACTACATTACATGTGTGAACCTACACCAATGTCACAAAATTCATAATAGTGAATTAGTCTTTAAAAAATACTACCTAACTAAGTTATTTCTTTACTTTATTCTAAACTATGCTTATTTAAAATTCAAACCAACTTGTAAACTATAGAACCAAAGAACTAAGAACAAAATTCACCACTCCTATATTATTTAACATAAAACTAGTGTTAAACTACCAAAGTTAAATCCAGGCTTAAGTATGTTTTTAGTCCTTGAACTTTGATCCAAAATTTGAATTCATTCTTGTTTGAAACTTCAATACATTTTGGTCCCTAAACTTTAAAAATGAATTAATATATTCCTTTTAACCTAATTACGTTAATTTTTATAGATGTGTTGAACATGTTTCATGTTAGTATTGGAGTCATTTACACCGTTTGACACATTCTCGGTTCAATATTTGCTGAGAAATGTGTTCGACACCTAAAAAAAAGTTAACGTAATTGGGTTAAAAGGACTATATTCATTCATTTTTAAAGTTTAGGGACCAAAATGCATCAAAGTTTTGGACATGAGCGAATTCCAATTTTGGGTCAAAGTTCAGGGACATAAAGCATACTTAACCCTTAAATCTAACTAAGCATGCAAAGCTACATCATCATATCTACTTAAACTAACTAAACTAGTTAACTAACAAAATGTAACATGGAATGTAAGATTTAAACAACTTTCAACCCTATTTTCAGTGTTTCTCACTCCAACAAGTGTATTTAAATGTTCCATGAAGTTCCTCCAAAGTTGGCTCAAAGATAGGAGATGAAATGCAAAAAATCAACCCAAAGTCAACTCTTTAGAATTTAGGCTAAAACTGTTGCAGAATTAATTCACAACTCTTGTTTTCCCTTTCCTTTTCTATCGATCAACCTTCATTTAACTCCATTTAGTTGTCCTTGGATTGATTTTGCTGCTTTAAATCAAGTTACTCAAGTTAGCTCTTCAAAACTAAAGGAAAATACTTAAACTCAGCTAGCAAACTAGTCTACTTATAACTAAAACTCTAAAATAGCTCTAACTTTACTAATCTAACTGTCTTTATTATCTAACTATGGCTCTAATTAAAGAAAACTAATACTAGTAGCAATATCATGCACAAACTAATGCTACACTACTAATCTAATGAAGAAACCTAAAGACAACTAGAACTTAGCACCTATCACTACTAGATTTCCTATTCATGCTACTAAAACTAAAGTCCCAACCATAAAATGCAAAGCTAAGCTACTAAAAACTAAGGACAACCTATATACACTTATAAAAACATGCTAAAACTACTCTATTAACATTATTTCTAAAATAAAGGAGAAATTAGAAAAATAAAGGAATCTATTATAAAATAAACTATTTAACTAGAATTATATGTTAGGAAAGACATTGTTAACTAATAAAAACATGACAAAAATATGTACTTAACAATTAATATCAATGAAAATAGAAACAATCGAGCTAAAATACACTTGAAGCCTCGCACTTTCAAGCTACGCAAAGAAAACATGTACAACACATATACGCCTCTCAACGCAAGTCAACAACCATTCTCCAAGAAGGATGCAACTTGAAGTTAATTCGGCTGCCACACTTAAACCATTCCCTATAGTTCACAAACTGATGACTGCATATTTATACCATCATTTAGCCTTTAATATTGGATTCTTAATTGGTTTTTGTGTTTTAAAAAGTTTTTTTAATTAGGATTTGTTGTAATTGTGTTTATCAAGCATGAGATACAATAACATGTTAAAATTAGTCTTTTAGTTGCATAAATGTTCTTTGGATATTTTAAGGTGTGTTATTGCAGTTGCAACTAAGTTGAGTTCATGAAGGTCTGGAAATAAATTGATTAAAGCTTCATGAAACCTTAAAGATAAATCCAAGAATAGAAAATAATCAAAACCATAAAAATTCAAGCAAAGCATTGCTAAGTAAGGCAACAAAGCATGAAAAAGTGAAGAAATTTGCCTAAGCCAAGATGAACCAGATTCGCACAATCACCTTGTTAGCATTCACAACAACTCACCGAAAAACACATATCAAAGAACACGAACAAGAATCAACCACCATAACTTCCTCCTTTCTCCTCGCGACCCCAGATTCATGAGTAGCAAAACACAACTCACCGCGAGCACAATACCACCACAACGAACTCCTCTGATAAAGATCGACGCCTATATGCACAAAGTCAAGTGAAGACGTCCAACCACTATAGATTGGACCACCATAACTCATCTTCTCCAAGTTGAATCACCATCAGGCCTCATCGGATGAATGCCGAGTTATATTGACCATCTGTACAATTTAAAGGTTTGGTTTGTCTTTAAAAAGATTGCTAAGATCGGATTATTATCCAAGCCTTGATAGAAAATCAAATCATTAAGGACTCACAGTTAGTGTAATAAGTTCTATTTATTCAATTACTTTCCTTATTACCAAAAAAACTTAATAAACAATGATAACTTAGATGATAAACGGGCTTTGTTCTCGACTTATTAGATATTATTGTAAGTTTGTATTTTATTTTACCAATTTTCTATTTTGAAACCTCACAGACATATGATAGGCAAGTTTTTACACCTAATTATCCACTAAGGGCTAATGAAGGTTGTTGATCCTGAGTTATAAACTTGTCATTTGTATTGCTTTTCTTGTCACCGAGGACTTATGAATTACCAATCTGACAACACAAGACAAAAGAAACTTCAAGTTGCTTGAGGGGGAGGGGGGAGCATAAACGCTCGTTTAAAGCAACTAACTCAACACGATTGGGGTTGTTATTGGTCAAGTAAAACAAAAACCAAAAAGTTTGCAGGTAAAATAAATCAGGCCATAAATTATTAGGCAACTAGAGATGGATGCAAAGTTTAACAAAAAGGGAGAAACTTACCTAAAGATGTTGTGAGAAAGAATAAAGCAATAAAGTGGAAACTAAAGTGGCTATGTGCATAGATATGCCACCAAATTTATGCACTAACAAGACAAGAGAATCAATGAAAACAAAACAAGTGGAAAAGTTTGGCAAGGAAGACAAGGGGCGATGTTCCATTTTTGTTGTTCAAGGCCTAAGCTAATACTAGAAGATGGTGGATGGGTTATGACAACCTTTTCATCCGAGCAAGTTGAGGACTCAAGGTTGGAGGATTGTGTACTGTTCCAATCGTCCAAGACCCGACCCGATACTCAAAGAAGAGTATTAAACGTCCAAAAATTGACTTAAAGTTTATGGACTCAAGAATTAGACGTAAATTTGTCCTATATTTAGTTTAATTTTTATTAACAACTATTGTTATAAAGTAGATATGATATGTGGTTATTATTTTTTAATATCTTATTTTGTTATTATCTTTGTAATTTTCTATAAAAATTATCTTTCTAATCTTTTATATTCTCTTATTTTTTGGGAATATAAATGATTTATAACTTTTTTTCTTATAAATAAAATACGGATTCCCAACATCAAGAGATGAAACTGATTTTGATAATCATAAACTGAGTAAAAAAAGGTTTCAATATTTTTTTATCTTCGACAAAGGCATAAATTTTTATCAATATATATATATATATATATATATATATATATATATATATATATATATATATATATATTGTCAAAGAATCTAAATCAGTTAGTTAAGTGACGAGTTATTATATATTCGTGATTGACACATGTTTAATTTATGTAATTTTTTTTAAAAAGAGTATGTATAAGGATTAGGAATATATCCAATGGGAGATTTTTACTACAAGGGAAAGTACCTTTGACTGAGTGTTTGCTTTAGCATATGCGTGTACCACTATGCAAAAAGACTCGTCAATTATAATGTTAGTCGTTTCAGTCAACATGTTTGAAAGCCGAACCTAAACTACGCTCGTGTTGTCACCAAGTTGTGGTCGAATTCAACCATTTACAATTCGTACACTTTTCCTATGCAAAAGTGAATTGCTTACTGTTAATATATATTCTGCTATAAATTAACATTTAAAATTTTGTTTGGTATAATTGACAATTTAAATAGAGAATACCGTCTATATAAAGAAAATAATGCTAGAAGAGAAATTTTGCGGTAAGAACTTTTCTAAAGATCTTATGCAATGTTTCTTTCTCACGCCTTTTTCTACATACATTTAATTTAACAATGACCGGAGAAAAAGGACAAAAGTATATTTTTATATAACTTAATTTAATCCCAAGCGTGCAGGAAGTTTATCATCTGCCTCAAGAAAAAGGAAAAGAAAAACAACAAATTCATCCCATACCCAAATAAGTGTACTTTCTCATGTACGAAAATTACACTATCGACCATTGAAAATTAATATTCTAATGACACTGAATAATGAATATTTTAATGCTAAAATTTTGAATTATCACATAATAATAATAATAAAAAAAATAAAAAATAAAACGTGTATTTCGTCAACTTAAAACTACTATCGAGTAAAAACAATACATATATGCATGTTATATGGTGTGGACGGCACACGGCAGCATTTACACAATAGAATCTTTTAACTTTATTTTTAAATTAAAAGTATAAAATAATCTTTTTCCCAATCTCACCACGTGGGTCCCACGTAAATGACATGGCATGATTCAGCGTGTAGACACACACGCACAGGTTCGTTTCAGTTCTCTATATAAACTCTGCAACGTGCACTTGTCTCTCTCAGTACACCACCACTTCTCTGTCTCTTCTTTTTATACAGAGAGTAACTCAAATTCTCATCTCGATCAAAACACTTTCGCTTTTTCTTTAATTAAATCCTCAATTTTGAAATATGGCTGTGGATTCCCCGATTTCGTCCCCATTGGGGCCACCGGCGTGCGACAAGGACGCGAAGGCGCTGCGGTTCATTGAGGAAATGACCCGAAACGCCGACGCCGTCCAAGAGAGGGTGCTGGCGGAGATTCTCACGCGCAACGCTCACACAGAGTACCTTAAACGCTTCGAACTTGGAGGCGCCTCCGATCGTCAAACCTTCAAGTCTAAGGTTCCCGTTATCTCTTACGAGGATGTTAAGTCCGAGATTCAACGTATTGCAAACGGTGATTGCTCCCCTATCTTGTCCGCTCATCCTATCTCTGAATTTCTCACCAGGTCATAAACATTATCCTTTTCAAGCTTTGTGTGTGTTTAAATTATTATTTATCTTTTAAGATTGGGAACTGAAACCAATTTGGGATTTGCGTTGGGGAATCTGAATATGCAGTTCTGGTACTTCAGCCGGGGAAAGAAAATTGATGCCAACAATTAAGGAAGATTTGGATCGTCGCCAACTTCTATACAGCCTCCTAATGCCAGTTATGAACATGTAAGTTTCATCACCAAATAATTTTCCTGAAATATAGGCGTGCTATCCTCTCAAGTTCTTTGAAAAAAAAATGAGTCATCTCGATGCATAACGTGGCCTAACATTGTTGGAACGGCTGAGATTTTTTTTTTTCTTCTATCAACTAACCATATAGTATTCCAGATCCTCTCCTTCGTGAGTTGGACTTTATACTATTAATTAACTACATTAGTAAATTCAGAGATATATTTAAGAACTCGATATAGTCCTTTTTGTTGAATTACTAATTATAAATATCACTCACCAATTTCACGAATAATAAAAAAGCCATATTGATCTATACTAAATTTTAGTAGTTATGTGTGATAACCATTGTTTTTTTCATATAATTCTTATTGATTATGTTTTACTCACTAGAAACATTGTTTTCAAATTGTAGCATGACAACTGTTATGCACTTAATTATAGAGATCTTAACAAGTCTGTAGTTTTTCTTCTTCAAAATTTAAATTTCAACTTGTTTGGATTCATTCACTCAAGGAAACAAATGTGATTATATATAAATTATAAATTAGCAAGAGTGGATGATGAAATAAAAATGCTATTAAAAGTAATTGACATTCAAATATTTTTTCTAAAAGGATAACAAGTTATCTTTTCCAGAAAGATTATAAAAGAAAAATAAAATATATCTATCTACAATAATTAAAAAAATATGTCACTATTCTTACAATAAAACTAAATAACATATTAATAAATAAAATAAAATAAGGTACTATTTTCTAATTTTGATAATTATTATGAATCCTGATCGTAGTATTTATTTATTATTTTGAATGGAACAGTTATGTGCCGGGTTTGGACAAGGGAAAGGGCCTATACTTTTTGTTCGTGAAGTCCGAAACAAGGACACCGGGTGGGTTACTAGCCCGTCCGGTTCTCACAAGCTACTACAAAAGTGATCATTTCAAGACCCGACCATTCGACCCATATAATGTGTACACTAGTCCAAATGAAGCAATTCTCTGCCCCGACTCATTCCAAAGCATGTACACTCAAATGCTCTGTGGTCTCATAGAGCGCAACCACGTCCTCCGCCTTGGCGCCGTCTTTGCCTCCGGCCTCCTTCGCGCCATCCGGTTCCTCCAACTCCAATGGCCCAAACTCGTCCGCGATATCCGATCAGGAACCCTAACTTCTCAAATCACCGACCCTGCAATAAGGGAATACATGGACAATGTGCTAAAACCCGACCCGGAATTGGCCCAGTTTATGACAGAACAATGTTCCAAGGACAATTGGGAAGGAATCATCACAAGAATTTGGCCCAACACAAAATACTTGGACGTGATCGTAACAGGAGCCATGGCTCAATACATCCCCACGCTTAACTACTATAGCGGAGGATTACCCCTTGCGTGCACCATGTACGCTTCCTCTGAGTGCTACTTCGGATTAAACCTTAATCCAATGTGCAAGCCCTCTAAGGTCTCATACACCATCATGCCAAACATGGCATATTTCGAATTCCTTCTCCACGATCCTAATTCTGGCTCTGTCAGTTCAAAACTAGTGGATTTGGTCGATGTGGAGGTAGGAAAAGAATACGAGTTGGTAATCACAACCTATGCGGGACTCTACCGGTATCGTGTAGGGGACATCCTTCGAGTCACCGGATTCCACAACTCGACGCCGCAGTTCCACTTCGTGCGGCGGAAGAACGTGTTGCTGAGCATTGACTCCGACAAAACGGACGAGTCGGAGTTGCAGAATGGGATTGAGAATGCCTCGAAGCTCTTGGCTGATTTCAACACGAGTGTGGTGGAATACACGAGTTATGCAGACACAACAACGATTCCTGGTCACTATGTTATTTACTGGGAGTTGTTGAGCAAGGACTCCGCGAACGCACCGAGTCACGAGGTGTTGAACCGGTGTTGTTTGGAGATGGAGGAGTCGTTGAATTCCGTGTACAGGCAGTGTCGTGTTGCGGATCATTCCATTGGGCCATTGGAAATACGAGTTGTGAAAAATGGAACCTTTGAGGAGCTTATGGATTATGCAATCTCAAGAGGTGCTTCAATAAATCAATATAAGGTACCAAGGTGTGTGAGTTTCACACCCATAATGGAGTTATTGGACTCTAGGGTTGTGTCCGTGCATTTTAGTCAAGAATTGCCACATTGGACCCCTGAAAGGAGAAGATGAGATTCCTGGTAGTGGCCTTATCGAGTTTGAGTCAAACTAGGAGTGGTAGATTTTGTTGTTTCCTTTGGTAAGTTTTTTCTTTTTGGATTAATGTATAGGACTTGGGATTAGTAAGAAGGGAACGTTGAGCTAGAATGTCTTTTTAGGTTATGTATTTCGATTCCATTAACTTGTGGAAAACGTGACTTTTTTTTTTTCTTTTAGAAAAGTTGTATCATGAATGTATCGGTGTTTTCATGTATGAGTGAAGGAATGTAATAAAGAACATTTATTTCTTTTGGGCTAGTAAGATTGTTCAATTTACGGTATTATTAAATTTGTTCAAATTCTAAGAAATTTATCGCAAGATGGTAAATTAAAATAAAATATGTGAATAGTGATACAATAATTTTTTTAAGTTGATTATGATTAATATTATATTAAATATAACAACTTATCATACTATATATCTTAAAACTTAAAATACGAATAAAAAAATAGTTCTGAAGGTAGATGAAGTAATTGAATCCTCCTTTTTAAGGATGAATGGGTTTTATCACTTTGTTGATAGTTGTACCGTCCACGACTTAATCGGGTGTAGATCGGGTATCGGAAGGAAACTTCTCCCTGCATCTTGAAAGGTTTCTCCAGTGCCCCAAAATGATTTTTAATTTCTCATTTGCCCTCATAGTAAAAAGTAATTATTCTCTCTCATCTATTTATTACAAGAGCCCACCCTTGCACCCCCAAAATTGAATCCCTTTTAGCGGCATCAGCTCTTTATTCTCCACATTTGTCTCTTTTATTCTCCCAACAGTCGCAGCCTCCAGCTCCACTAGATCCAGACTCCAGTGTGCCATTTTGTGCTTCACATCCTTTCAACCAACATTCTAGTTAAGTCATTGTTTGCTACTTAATAATTCATATGTTTAGTTAATAAGTTAATTTTTTATCTGTGCAATCCATGTCTAAAGTGTTGTTTGAGACTGCTTTTGAAGACAGTAGAAGTGGACTTCCGTAAATTTTCTTTTTTCAAAAAATGGCTCCATTATGGATGCCGACATCTGATTTAGTCTTTTGTCTTATAGATGTTGACATCCGTTTCTCTTTTTTTAGTTATGGTAGCTGATATACGAATTGAACTGGTGCATTGCGAATGTCGACATCCGGTTTACAATTTTGCATTGCGGATGTTGACATCCGGTTCATGTATTTTAAGTGTTACGGATGTCATTTTTTGGCTGCGATATTACGGATGTTGACATCCGGTTTAGGAATTTGAATTGCGAATGTCGACATCCGATTCCCCTTTGTCCAAATGCTATGTTTTTTGAATTTTAAAAACCCTATTATAGATGTCGACATCCAGTTAAGAAAACTGTATTGCGGATGTCGATATTTGATTTCCCTATGTTAAACTACTTTACAAATGTCAGCCCTTTGATGTAGCATTAAGGATGTCGACATCCGTAAGAGGATATTGGGTTACGGATGTCGACATCTGCTTCTTATGTGTTGATTTTAAAGTCTGTGGCATAGGAAACATCCCTCAACTTTTTCATCTATTCCAATGCTAAGATAAGTCGTTTTTCAGTGCTTGTTCACCTCATAAGTAATTGCATCAAAATCCAACCTAGCCCTATGACTCACTCTGGTTTTAATATTTTTCTTCTCCCTCAACACTTAGTTTTCATATTTAAATGCATAACTGAACTGTTTCAAAACATTGTGTTAGGTAGAGTGATTGCAAAGTTCCAAATGACCTTCACTTGTTTTAATTAAACATAAAATGAGATAAAGTTTGATTTTTACTTTTGTAGACATGCCTAGGACACGAGGTGGTTTGACAAGACGTGGTGGTTCTTCTTCTGCACACGATATAACCGAGAGTTCTGCATAGGGTGCTACACGAAAGAAACCTACAACTTCAGCTTGTAGATATGGGAGGGTCAGATTAATCAAAAGTTTTTATAAATGTTTATTTTTTTTTTACTGTTCATTTGTTGTTTTATTGTTTTTTTGATTTTTTTTTTCTTAGGATCGAGTTATGACATTGGTCTCTCATTCTAAGAAAGTAAAAATATTTATTCATCCTTTTGTGTTGAATTTTGGTTTATTGCCTTTGTGCAATGTTCTGTATGATTACCCTGATACTAGGTTGATCTTGGGTTTTGTTGAGAGATGACACTCTGAGACAAATAGTTTTCATCTTCCTATTGGTGAGATGACTATCTCTTTAGATGACGTGTGGTCACTGATACATCTTCCTATCATCGAAGAGTTTTGCCCAACTGAACCACTTGAATATGAAGATTCAATAGAGACTCTGATGACACTTGTGGGTGTGGATCGAGTTGTGGCTTCGAATGAGTTGAATCATTGTCGTGGTGGGCAGGTTAGACTAAGTTGGCTGAGAGACCTCTATAACAACTGTTGCGAAACCAGCTTTGGGAGTTTGTTGCACGAGCATATCTTTTGCACCTTGTTGGGTGCACCATATATGCTTATAAGAGCGCCACTTTTGTTCGGGTCCATTACCTGCAGATGTTTACAGATCTCCCTACATGTCGTAGATATGCTTGGAGAGTTGTTGCTCTTGTCTACCTTTATGAACAACTAGGAGATGCTAGCTTTGCATCAACAAAGCAATTATCTGGATATCTACATCTTTTATAGGTACCCACATATATTTTTCTTTTTTTTTCTTTTATATCTCAGTAGTTAAATGAAATGTTATTTCATGTAGAGTTGGATATATGAGCAATTCCCTGCATTGGGAAGGAAACAATTATATGATACGTATGTCGAGACAAAACCCCGTGCAACATGTTTTATCACTGGACGAGTTACTTTCACTCTATATGATATTAGAGCCTAATTGGATGATGTAACATATGATGGGGTGATTTGGTCCCCATATGGATCTCATAGCGCTGTTGGACCACTTATTGTAGCTTCCATGTTTTCGGCCTCCATGAAGCTTGGTAGCATGGTTCACAGTCATATGCCAGAACATGTGCTATGACAATTTGGGTTTATGCAGCCTATTCCACGACTGCCAAATGCACTTACTATGGTGGACTTTGCTATTATTAATGATCGGTGGAGACACTACGAATAGTATGTCGTTGTTCATGTGGTCCCCATGCCAACTCTATTTTCATGTGTTGATGGATATTTGTAGTGGTTTAGGAGAGTCTTTCATCTTTATATTATACACGGTGTTGACGACGAGCGACCTAGCCTTGTGGTTATGCCTAGACTTTGTCAGAATTTGCTAGATGACATGCCAATGCAGAGGATATCAGGTTCATCATCTTCTGGTTTATTGGTATGTTAGCAATTTATTTGTTGATATTATTAATAACTTAAATAATTTATATTAATGTGGTATTATTGCAGGGAACCATGAAGCACATTGTCAACGGCCTGCAATGAATGATAGATTGTAGAGACGTTATTGAGGGCACAATTGCTTGGGATCGGATGCAAAAGTTATTACAGATTGCTCATGATGCAACAGAAAAGGAAGAAAGCAGAGGAGGTCGTAGAGTTCAAGGATGACGACCATCTACATCTAGATAGTAGTTTTACCTTATATTTGTATTTGATGTTGGACCTTAAATGTGTTGAAGCTTAATATTCTATGCCTATTTATTTTGTGTTGGATTCTATATTAAGTAATTCCATATATGATTAGAAATTAACAACATCTACTTTGTTAGCAATAAGGTCAAAATACACATGTCCCTTGGCCAGAGGAATTAGCATTTTATATACAAGTTAAATAACTACAAAAGTTTTTTTTTTCAGTACATTACGATATGAAATATCCTAAAATAAACCGCACCTCTAAAAAAATGAATACAAATAACAAATATCAGCCCTCCATAAGATCTACATAAGTACAATCCACACCCATCAATTGTACAAATGCCTACATCCTATTTCTATAAAATGATGCCCACGCCTTTGCCTTTGGGTAACAATTGCTAAATGATATGATATCCACCATCGATAAGGGACAACCTTCTTGAAGTCAAACCTATATATATGTAATTAGTCAATAAAGAAAATAAATGTTTTAAATTAATAAATAACTTTACCTGCACAAAATGAGAATCAAGAACATGCCCGATACAAATTAGTCGATGTTGACTTTACGTATTAGGTGGAGATGTACACAGTGAGAATATCGTCAAATTCTGAACTGACGACAAATAGACTAGGATTACATTATATCGATTAACAATCGCATACCCCATATCTAGTATAGTCATCCACTTGTCCTGATTAGCTTGTTTATAATTAATCAAATTATAATCAAACAAAATCATAAAAATTATTATTAAATAAGCGTCAACAATAGTGTATAGAAGTCATACCCTTGATGGTGAATGGACTAGCAAAGACTTTCTTAGTTCTTCTAGTCGAAACATGGCTTCCAACTAATGTTGCATATTCATCACGCCACTAACTAAGTTCTTTGTACAAATCATGTCTGATTAGGGGCTATGTCTCATCACCCATCCCCAACAATGCAGCAATGCATTTATACCTATCATGACCATCAACCACTACATCCATAACATCCTCTATGTAAGGCTGACAAATAGGATGGAACTGTTCGAGCATGGGTATTCTCTTTTCTTGCATTACACATTTGGCCTTCAATTTATTTTCTTTCTTTGCAACAGATGTGTCATGTCTTGAATTCTCAATGAAGGCGTCAACATGCTCGAAATATGAGGGATCACACTTGGTTGACTTCTGAAATCGATGACTTTTAGGTGCACCAATCGTTTTAATTTTACTCGTTGGCGGCAACATCGATGTCATCGAAGGGCAAACTATGTCAAGTAATTTCTATTTGATGGTCACTTTTCCTGCAATGTCAACGTCTTTGAAATGATTGAGCACCATATCAAGTTCCTTTTGAATAGATAATTGCCCTTCCAGCTGTGAAGAGGACACATTTGAGAAGGTCAACCTAGTCCACATTATATGAATTTCTTGCAGAGGAATCATCCTAGGGTCATATCGTGATAATTCACAAGCACATGGAAGACCATATGTTTGTCTAAGAATGCAACCACAAAGACTGGTATCAAATCATATTTTCTTAACTCTTTCTAATTCTGGAGCAAGGAGTCCTAAGGCATATCTATATATATATATATATATATATATATATATATATATCCCACTAATCTTTTATAACTCAATGTCTTGAAATAGTCACTCATTAGATTAAGACTTCTTTTGAAAGACGCATTTATTTCATTATGCTACAAGATAATGACATTGTGAATTCCATCCCAACACAAGCATAGGTCTCTCATACTACTTCCAAGAACTTTCTTTAGGCTTTAGTGAGCAGACTCAACCCTAATACAAATTTTACAGTGCATCACATAAACCATAAATGAAAAAAATTTGAATAAATAAGATGCAAACATACATGTTTGATGTTGTATTCCCTAAATGCAAAACTATGTTTATCAATGCCTTCACCAAGTATTTCTTATAAGGAATGATCCGCGAGTCATTAAAATATTCAAAGAATAGAGGTCGTGACCGACAAACAAGCTAAAGGCGATTAACACAATCGTTAAGCTTACACTCATCTTCGCAGTCTATTACATTTTTCCATGCTTGCAACACAACATCCCATGTGTCAATAGAATTCACTAAGATTTTGCATTTTGCTTGGACATTTTTCTGAATATAGAATCGACAAAGAAAATAATAACATTCAGGGAAGACAATGCTAATAATATTCATTAAAGCCAAATCCCTGTCAGTAACAATGACTTGTGGACCAACCTTAGATGTCATAAAGAGACCTTTTAGCCTTTCAAGAGCCTAAGTGAAATTATTTTGTCTTTCACTTGATAAAAATGCAAACGCGACTGAGAAAGTTAATCTTGTTGACGTCACACCAACAATCTCAAGCAATGACAACCAATATTTGTTGGTTTTGTAAGTACCATTAAGAACACAATATTAAATGCATTTAACAACTTCACCACATCAGGATGTGTCTAGAAGAGGTCGCTAACCACCTCAAATTCATCAACACATCTACTAAAATGGATATACTTATCACGTTATAACATCACCATCAACTATTCTAATTCGATCCTTGAACCTCTCAGTGATCGTTTAAGCATGTATCTTGCATTGTATACTTGTTTCATAGTTGTCACATTACACTCATCTTTTTCTTTGAGAGTGAGAAGTATATTTGCCAGTTTGACTTTACTTTTAGTCATATCAACAAGCAACGACTGTTCACTTGGACTTCAACCTACCTGCAAAGGGGTGACCAACTAGAGTATCTAAGACATCATGGTAACCACCATCCCTCCCCTTTGGTGATGGGTTTGCCTCTCAATATAAATGGACACTCACATTTTCTTGTGCCAATTAAAATTTTGTCCATTATATTTATCGGATCTTAGAATAATAACAACAAATCCATAATCAAAAGCAACCCCTCTAACCCACTTAATTAAATCTTCACGTGTTGAGAAGATCTCATGGGTTGTAAAGTTAGAGGTATAATCGTGTTCGCATATATCATGAATGAAAGAAAAAAAGTCTGACACTAGACTAGAATTTACTTGAGAATCCAAGAAACTCAAATAACTCAAATGATAATCTTCCATAATTTAATCACCTATAATTAATTAAAAGAAATCAAAAGGAAATTTCTAAATAATTGGTTACTGCATCAAATGGATCCAGAATCAAAGGGTAACAAATTTTAAAATGAAAATTAAAAAAAAAAAGCTTGCGGATGTGGACATTCGCAACAGGAAAATGAGATTTGTTTCAATAATATATCGGATGTGGACATCCAGTATACACTTATCAAAATAATAATTTTAAAAATTTATAAAATTAAATCAGTTTCATATAATTGAAAATAAATTAATTAATCATTAAATAAATGTGTATATATGTTAAATAATGGTTACTGCATCAAATGGATCAATAATCAATGGCCAACAAATTTTAAAATGAAAATGTTAAAAAAACTAGCTTGTCGATGTGGACATCTGCAATAGAAAAATGAGATTTGTTTCAACAATATATCGGATGTCCTCATCTGATATATATATATATATATATATATATATATATATATATATATATATATATATATATATATATATATATATATATATATATGTTAAATAATGATTACTGCATCAAATGTATCAAGAATCAATGACCAACAAATTTTAAAATGAAAATGTTAAAAATAAAAAGCTTGCAGATGTCCACATTTGCAACAAGAAAATGAGATTCGTTTCAACAATATAGAGGATGTTCACATTCGGTATACACTTATTCAAAATAATAATTTTAAAAATTTATAAAAATAAATCAGTTACATATAATTGAAAATAAATTAATTAATTACAAAATAAATGTGTATATATCTTAAATAATGGTTACTGCATCAAATGGATTAAGAATCAAAGGCAAACAAATTTTAAAATCAAAATTGGAAAAAAAAACTTGTGGAAGTGGACATCTACAACATGAAAATGAGATTTGTTTCAGCACTATAGCGAAAGTCCACATCCAGTTCTAATAAGCCAACATCGGATGTCCACATCCTTTTCATATATATATATATATATATATATATATATATATATATATATATATATATATATAACTCTGGTGTTTTCAATGGAAATTGACATTCGGTTCTATAATATATATATCGGATGTAGACAATTGGTATTTCAATTATTATTTCATACATCAGCAACAAATAACAATCAACCAACAACATTTATCAGCATTCAAAATAAGGTGCAATGATAAGAATGTGAACACTAACTTGGTTGTGTCAAACAAAAGAATGTTGGAAGAAGAAACAATAAGAGGTTGGAATAGGGACCATTGAGAGGTTGCATTGAGAGGTTAGAAGAGGGACCACATGCACAAGTAGTTAGAAGAGGGACCACTGGATAAAAGGACCACGGTCAGCGGCAAAACGTTTCAGAGCAAAATGTTTGTATTTACTATGGAGAGCACAAAGCACGTAACAAAAGAAATTTGGAGATGTAGGGAACTATTCGGAATGGAAGAAGAATTTTAGAGGTGCATTGTTTCGTTAAAAACAAAAAGGCAAAGTAACTTTTTTTTAATTACCATAACAACCGAAGTAGGTGAGGTTATAATGGTCATAAATTTTAACATTTGGGGATACTGGAGAAACCTTTGGAGGTGCAAGAAGAAGCCCCCATATTGGAAAGGTAAAATGGACTCATATGTCAAAGGAGCTAACATAGGGGTTTCTTCATGCACCTCCAAGATTTCTTCTACACCTTGATAATGTCCATTTTTACCTCTTTTTGTGTGTTTATTGTCATGAATAAATCAACTATTTCCTAGCTTTTATCTTGTTATATCCTCAAGTTTAGTTTGTTTTGTATTGTTTTGTGTTTTAGTTGTTTTATGATTGTTTTTCCTCTAATCTCTCTTTTAAGTGTGTTAAATAAGTTAATAGGAAGCATTTGTGGTGGAGGAAAACAAGCAAGAACTCAAGGGAGCATGATTGGACAAGAAAAGATTGATTTTGAAGCAAATAACCACGTCGGGTGCCACAAGAATCACGCTCAGTCCTTCAAATACATAATGTTGTCAAACTGCCCAAGGCTGAGTGATGGCGAACTAGGGTTGAGTGCCACAAGGCTGAGCGGTGAAAAGTGGGGATGAGCACCATTCAGTTCGCAAAATCTGGCGTTGAGCGCTATTGAGACAAGGCTGAGCGATGGCGTGCTAACATGTCAAAAAATGGGTTTTTAATCTTGTTTCTCGAGAGGATTCGTCCATTCCTCATTTGGCACAATAGAGAAACACTTTTGGGTGCTTGGAGAGCCTCTTGGAAGTTGTTAGGGGTGTTGGGAAGCTCTCCCACTTCTCCTTGGGTCTTCTCCTCCATTCATGATGGTTTTCCCCCTTTTGGGGTTGGAGAGGAAGATGGGTTACAAATTGGAGGTATTGATGTGAAGGGGAGGCACAATTGGAGCATGGAGCAGCTGCTAAGAACCTTGGGAGAGGGCTTGCATCTTCTCTTTGGTTTATATTTCTTCCCTATCTCTCTAATTTGTAAAACCTAGGTTTTCCACCATGGAGAGCTAAACCTATTTGTTGAGATTATATGTAATGAACTAAATTCTTGTGTATTTTGTAATGTTAATCCATATGCTTTTCCATTTCTATATTAGCATTTGATTTCCATGCTTAATGCTTGCTTTGGTTTGGTCACCCAAGCATGATTTATGGTTCTTGAGGTGTTGGAAAATGTCTTTTGAACCTAGAACTGAAATTGACTGCCTAATGGATCTTGTATCTAGGGATAGAACATGATTCATTAGTAATCTTAAGACTCTTGAACTTAATGCAGGATTTAACTTGTTGAGGATTCAAGGAATTGGAACTTGATGAGTTATCATAGACTCAAAGCTGCTAGGAATAGGATTTGAGTATTTTTGTGAGTTGATTTTGGCATGAAATTGGAATTGAGATGTTTGTGAATGCATGAGAATAAAGTGAATGAAATCTAGTCTTGAAAATTGTAAATAATCTATGTTAAATTTCTGTTGCACACCAACTGTTTGATAAAATACCAAAAAGAGTCTATTTGTGTTTTTGTGAGCTTTGTTATCTATTTGAGTTGTGAATTGTGAGAGTTGTTATGTGTTGCACAAGTCCTTATGGAGGGAATGATATTTATTACTTGTTACGTGTGACCGATGCACTTGTCGTTTTTTACCTAACACAACCCCAAGCACTTTTTAAATTTTAAAACTACTTTTTGACCATTTGACCAACAGTAAAATTGAGAAAGAAATTCAACCCTCTCATCTCTCTCTTATTTAATGTAAACGAACCCTCACTTTCCCATTTATCCTAACGGTCGTAGCTCACCCCGAAACCACATCCAAACCTCACTCAACTCACTTCTTTCTCTTCTTTTGTTCGTGTTCATGGTCTCGTTTGTTTGTTGCGTGCTTTGTTATCTTCTCCTCTACTGCTCATTTGTTACTGCCACTCATTCACAATGCTTAGGAGGTTGTATATTATTGAAACTATCATTTCAAATGGGATTCATTGATTAAAGGTGAAAACTTTGATTAGAATTAATCAAGAAATTACTTTGATTAATTAACTTTTTACTAGATATAAAAGGTAAATGAATATACATGATTAGGATTAGTAATATTTAATTGAGAAGTTACTTTGGTTAAATTTACTATGATTAATCTACAAAGTTTTTGTTTTTGATTGAGAAATTACTTTGGTTAAAAGTAAGGACGCAACAAACTAATTGAGAAGTTACATTGAGTAATTTGAAATCTTAAACAAGAAATCAATAACAATAATATAATATGTAGGAAACTAATGATGAATCCTATTTTGAAAAAATAGTAAAATCTATCTATTTTCTTTACTATTTTTTTTATCTTTTCAATTATATTTCTTTCTTTCATTTATTCTTTTAATCCTCGTATATTTTTATTATTTGACTAACTCTTTTATATAGTTTTTATAAGAACTAATTTGTTAGAAAATAATTATGTGTTCGCTGGGAGACGACTTTGGTTACTTTATCCTTTCTATTTGTTGACTACTTTCTTAACAGTACTGAAGTTGTTTTAGACAAGTATTATTAATTTGATCGCGTCAACGATAGCGTTATCAACAATCTTCCCATAATATTCGCACTCGGCTTAATTCCACCAAAGCTGGGTACTGAGTGTGGGTACTTCGAGAGACTGCACATATTGGCTCTCAGACCAACACCTATTCAGGAAACTAATTATCAAGGGTCAACAACCAACAAGGGCTCTTGGTAATTATTCCATGCATTCATCACGTAATTATTATCCCTTGAAATTCCCTGACATCACTTACGCTAACTTAAACATCAAAGTGTCTTTTGCAAGCACCCATGCGCCTTGCACGACATCCTTTGGAATTGAAGGATAGATCGAGTAAGAAGACTTGTTACAGAAAGAGTTGAAGACTTGATAGAGTACAATTTGACCTTCTAACTCTTAAAAAATGATTAATCTTCTTAAACTGATTAATAAGACAATTCAAGATTCAATATACATAAATTATTAGTATGATCTTCTCTTATATTAATTTTAAAAAATATACAATGTTTTCTAAATTCAACAATTTCAAAAAAACTAAATTTAAGCTTACAATAAATAATATTTTAAAAAATATATATTTAATAAAATATTAAAAAAATATTATCCAAATAACAAAAAAAAAAAAAAACTATCACGTTTTCGTAGTTTACGTTTTTCCTTAAAACCATAGCATATTATACTTATTAAAATACAATTGCACTAGTGAAACTTTACATAAATTTACATCTCTTTTATTTATT
>Ga0209589_1002498_pt1 | contig 31911 bp, 11 predicted proteins | sample CowpeawhiteBW_FD_187525 | JGI IMG/M metagenome (GOLD analysis project Ga0209589, IMG submission 187525) | Root nodule microbial communities of legume samples collected from California USA - Cow pea white BW (SPAdes) (version 2) | ecosystem: Host-associated > Plants > Roots > Nodule | place: USA...
TTGGCAGATATCTTTACCAAAGCCTTAAAAGGGGAGAGGTTTAGGTATCTGAGACAATCTATTGGAGTTGTAAAACCTGTTTTGACTTAAGGGGGTGTGTTAGGAATAAGTCAAAACTGAACCTTAGTTAGTTAAAACAGTTAGTACTGTTATATGATAGTTGCTTTCATATTTTGCTTCTGTACTGTGTATAAATACGTTCATTCATTTCACATAATATACAGACTTCCATTCATTCTTCTATATGTGTGCATAGTTCCTATACTTTATAATATATAAACACAAAAATAGTTAGTGTTGATGTACATTTTGTTTGGTAAGTTTTGAAGAGTATTAGAGCATCACATCCAAGTTTAGAAATGAGATGTTTTGCAAGTTTATTTTAAATTTATTCGTAGATCATAAAATATATTTGTTTTTAATTTTGCATGGTCTTAATCTTAACGTTAAGAATATCCTGTTATGAAATGACTTAATATTATGTTTAGATGAATTAAAATTAATTTTTAACTTAGTTATAGGGATTTTTTTTAATTGATTTTTTTCTTAACTTATTGATTTTATACTTAAGTAAATGTGGATAGCAAGGGGAAATATACATGTATCCACTAAATACTTGGGTGTAATTCATATTGTTATCTAGACGTACGAGAACAAGTGGAATTTCTTCTACAAATACAGTATATTGATACTGTATCACCTTTAATGGCAAAATATAGTCATTTCCTTAATTCGTTTTGTTTTCGGGCCTAAATTTGTTTTTGGTATGATCAAAATTTGGCAGGCTCTTTCTCCACCTCCATAACTTTATTCCTACAGCCTACCTTTTTTTTTCTCATTTTATTCTTTTTGTATTGTATAATTTAGAAGTCATTTTTTTGAAAAAGATATTCAAATTATAAAATCAATTTTTTTTTTAAAGAAAATGATTTTCAGATTACATAATTTGAAAGTTAAAAATTTATTTTCAGAGTAAAATGAAAATAAAAAATTGTAAAAATCAAGAAGAAACTGCGTTAAAATTTTAGAAGGATAAATCCAACGGCCCATTTGTTTATCATTCTGGGCCAAGAATGGAGCTCGAAGTACCCGATTTCTCTCGGTAGCCCACTAACTCATTCCCCCTTCCTTCCTTCCTCTCTTTCTCACCCTCACTCTGATTTCCGGTTCCATTTTCTCTGATTGTTTCTCTCATGGCGAATCTAGCACGCTTCTCCAAACGAGCCCTGCGAAGCGCACACTCGCTCGTAAGGCACGCGCAATCGCAACCGCAGCCTCAGCTATTGGCCGCGGAGCGCGCTTTCGCGACGGAGGCGGCGAAATCGATTACTCCGTCTCCGGATCGGGTGAAGTGGGACTACCGAGGGCAGAGGAAGATAATCCCGTTGGGGCAGTGGCTCCCGAAAGTGGCAGTGGATGCTTACGTGGCACCCAACGTGGTCCTCGCTGGCCAAGTCACCGTGTGGGACGGAGCCTCTGTTTGGCCTGGTTGCGTTCTACGCGGCGATCTCAACAAGATCAGCATCGGATTCTGCTCAAACGTTCAGGAACGATCCGTTCTTCACGCCGCATGGACTTCTCCGACAGGTTAGGTTCCCATTCCAACACATTCCTTCCCTTTATGTTTCTGTACATTGGAATTAGAAATGTGAATTGTGTGCATTTGTTCTTTTTGTTGTATTACTTATGAAATTCCTCGAATTCGTCTTTCAGTATGGTTTAATTCAGGAGTTTTGAGTTATGAATATAATTGATGCTCCTTCCCCGGTGTGTTTCATTGTACTGACACTTCTATTGTCATAATTCAGTCAGGGAAGGTAATGTGTTGGCCCTGATATATTTGAAATCAGTTTGGAGTTGGGTACATAACTAGCTTCTAAGTTCTAAAACATCACATTTTTGCCCAAAGAAAATAAAGACAAATGTAGTGTATGTTTTTGATATTATCTATGCTATGCTTGTTAATATGAATTATATACGAATACAGGTGTTTCTTTGTATTTTATTGGATAACTAGTAAGACCTTGTTTGGATAAATTTCTATCTAAGCAATGAAAATGAGAAAAAAAATTTAATTGGAATTTTCTCATAAGCTATTTAAAATTAACAATCAACGTACAGACTGTAGTTTTCAAAGGAGATAAATTCCTAAGTTCATTATTGCTCATGCGAGATGTTCAATTCATTTTACTTTACCTTTTTTCCCTGTAAGTGCTCGTGAAGACTTTATCTAAACAGGAGCAAATTGATAGAATAAAAAAATAAAAAAACTTGGGTGCTACTTGTCTACACTAAACTTTTTACTTTCGAGGATAAACTAAATAGGTAATCTCAATCATGGATGAGAAAATCAACCGTCAATACCACACGCATAAGAAATTATAAATGTGTTGAAAACTCAATGGATGATGTTCTCATGGATGACTAAGATTACTTATTGCATCTTTATTCACTTTATTGGAGCCAAATTTAAGAACCTTTGGGTGAAATGATGCAGCTTATACATGTAAAATTTCCGTGCAACAGTATTGTACCAAATAGCACTTTTGAAGGGACAATTCTTATTTTTCTTTATTCACTTTATAGGAACCAAACTTTGGAAACCTTGGGTGAAATGATACCATTTTTTTTTTCATGTAATATATATTTGTGCTACTGGTGTACCAAATAGCATTTTTGAGGGAAATATATTTGTTGCTTGGCCTTAAGTCCTTAACTTACTAGTTGACATCTGCTTTTACAAATGAGTTTTCTCAAATTGAGAGCAAGATTTATTTTATTTCCAGTAGAGACAGTAGGATTGAAAAATTTTCTAATATCATTGAAGATTGTAATATCTATCTTCTTTTTCTATTGATCGAAAAGGATAACTTAAAAATACTTTTGGGGAGTGGAGATGGAGTGGAAGTGGAGTGTGACAGAGATGTTTGTTTGATCCGACTAGTTCTCTATGCTAGGGCCTCGATCTTTAGGTGACTGCTACAAAGAGTTGAGCCATACTTGTGCATGTGATCTGGTCATTTATTGTGTTATTTTGAGTCTGGCAAGAGGGCATCTGGAGGTTGTGTCCTACAGTAATAGAGAGAGAAAATAACTACTTACCATAAAATACCTAGAAGACTACCTTTAAAGCTAACGAGCATAAAATCAGCATTCACCTTTCTTCATTCATTCATAATAGGCTAGGAAGATTACACTTACAATTATATAACCTAAAACACGCCAACAGTTGAATGATGATCCTATTAGTGTCATTATCTGTCTTTAGGAAAATTTAAATATAAACTAATTATTGTTCTAGTATTCGAAGACCACCTTATAAAATGTTGAAGACATTTACCTGTTCTTCCTTCGGACCTCTCTAGGCCCATCCTAACATACTAATGAATAAATTTTGTTACCACTATTATAGGTACGTTGTACTTGTATGTGATGGTCCTGTTCGACACTTCCAATCTCCCTCCAACCATTGTAGGCTGTGTTTCTTCAGGAAAATTAGTCTTTATCCTTGTTTCAAAATGGAAAATAATGGTTTGATAACTCCTCTGTGCACAACCAATTGACAACCCTTTTATAATATAATATAGTAATAATAATAATAATAACATTTGAATGAACCAATGATATTTGACAACAAGTAATTAAGTAAGTGGTTGTATTGTATGGGTAATGTTTATATCACTACTCTGAAAATAATATCAGAATGCGATATTCATTGTCAAGCTGTTTACTGTGAACTGGGGTTAGTTATCTGCATACTCCTTTGGAATTATTTACTGTCATCTGGAGTTGAATAACTTTGCTGTTTCCAAAGATCCTTGAAAATTTCATATGGGATAGACTTAATTATAGTTTTTGAATGTATTGCTTAATAGTATTTTACCCGTGCAACGCATGGGACTATTTTGGAAATTTAAAATATATATATATATATATATATATATATATATAATTTGTTGTTTAATCATACAAATTAAAAATAGTACAAATATAGAATAACTACAATGTTTTGATTACTTTTCATTCTCTGCATTTCAAATAATAACAGCTTGAAACTTTCTTCTAATCCATGAGAATTATAGATCTCCTGTTATAATGGAAACATAGTTACTTGTCATAATGGTTGCAATTAAGTTGCACACAAATTGAAATTTAAAATAAAAACTAACCAAAACCAATTATAAAGAATTAAACGTATGTTATCCAAATGAAAGTTGATTAATTGTTTCGTAATTTGAATCCTTTGAAGATATACATGCAATAACTAAACAATCACATTAATCTTTATGGTCATTGACATAAATATGATATTTTCTTATACATACATACCAACGATACAACTCCATTTATAATATTAGTATTGTTTATGCTGTCTTCTGCGAAACAGGCCTTCCGGCTGACACTTCAATAGAGAGGTACGTGACAATTGGGGCATACAGCCTTTTGAGGTCCTGCACTATTGAGCCAGAGTGCATTATTGGGCAGCACTCCATCCTAATGGAAGGTTCATTGGTGGAGACACAGTCAATCCTTGAAGCTGGGTCAGTAGTTCCACCAGGAAGGCGAATTCCTTCTGGTGAACTTTGGGCAGGAAATCCAGCGAGGTTTGTGAGGACTTTGACCCATGAGGAAATCGTAGAAATCCCTAAACTTGCAGTTGCTATAAATGATCTGAGCAGAGACCACTACTCAGAGTTCCTTCCTTACTCCACAGTATATTTGGAGGTTGAGAAGTTTAAGAAGTCCTTGGGTATTTCTGTTTGATGCTCTTTTTTGTTATTCTTCTATGTATCCGTTAGCTGGAGTTCTGCTTGTAAGGAAATAAGAATCAAAAACAAAGAGCAAGCTTTTTGTATTTTCTTTGTATTCCTTGCTGAGATTATTGGCATCATGGTCTATAAAATTTGACTGGAGTGATATTTATCAGAGATGAGAATGCATCTTTTTAGCTTTGGCCATTAGTATTACTCATAATTGGACCGGTTCATTGTTATATCTTTTTATCCATTTTTTTCAAACAAATATACTATTTGCAGGCATGTGCTAGTGAGACGCAGGAGTTGATTTGAGTTTTGTTTTGAAGTTTCCGTAGGAAAGGTATGGGCAGTTCTCCTTTGACGCTGTTATTTTCAACACTTTCCTCATGGTTATATTGAAGTATTCTTGTAATGTATGAGTCTGCTCTATATCTTTTTGTGCTAAGAATGAGAGGTGATTCAAATTCCAGCGCATCCCTAGTTGATACTTGATGCATGCTGGTGAGGGCAACTATTATGAAAACATGTCTTCATCAATCTTTTTAATAAATCAATAAAATAATAATAATAATAATTAATAATATATAACAGAATATTAAATTAATATAATATCATTAATTTTTTTCACTCTAAAAGCTAAAATAAGGCATAATTTTATATGTTCTTAACTCTCAAAGTAAACATAAAAATTTAAGTAAAATGTACCATGTAAATAAAAATTAAAATATATATAAGTTATAATAATCAAGCCTGTAAATGATTTAAACTTATAATTCCTTTTAATATTTTTTTGAATCATAATGTTATTGATGTGGAATATTTATAAGTTTTGCTGATAATTAATTTTCAAAATAAGACTTGATTGAACCCTTTTAGTGAAGTATTATTTCCAAAAAAATATATTTACAATATTTAAATACAAAATCTTGAAGCATCAAGTTCTACTTTTTTCTCAACAGGACATTTTCTTTTATCAAATTTTAATGTTTTCTCACCTATTTTGATCTAATTTGAGCAATCCTTAAGTGGATTTTACCAGTTTTAAAACGTACAATTATTTTTTTAATTTACAATATTTAAATACAAAATCTTGAAGCATCAAGTTCTACTTTCTCTCAACAGGACATTCTTTTATCACATTTTAATGTTTTCTCACCTATTTTGATGTAATTTGAACAATCCTTAAGTTGATTTTACCAGTTTTAAAATGTACAACTTAGATATAAAAAAAAAAAAAAAAAAAAAACCTTACTTTGACATTCTGAATGCCTCGAAGCAAATATTCAATATTTACTTATTGAATTCTTCCCTCCTAACTACGTCCCTTTCAAACACAGGTTTTTAATTCGTAAAATTTGAATTTAACACTTTGATCAAGAGAGACGAGTATAGTACCACTCGGACCAATAACTCATCGTTCTTCCATTTACATATAAACCATATTCTTCTTACTTACATCTCCAACTTTTCCTTACAATTCCCTCAATCATTTTCCAACCTTATTTCTTATATTAACGTTTCCCAAAATGATTTGGAAAATACATATGATAAGGAAATTCAACGTCACAATATACGATCCATAATTGAAACTTGAGACAAATCCCTCTATTCTAGATTTCAGCGGTTTTATTTTAGTAAAACGAAGACTTCGATGCTTGCATTACTCTTATATCTACACCCATGTCAAAGATCACTGTTCAACAACAACCATTTCCAATGTGTCAATAATTAAAACTAAAGCACTACAAAATGTTGCTCGAATCAATTAGGGCAAAAAAATGGGATAATATAAAAGAAAAAACCGTACAAAGAGCACAATGTGGTGAAAATGGAGGATACTAAAATGTAAGTGTAGAGCCCTGAATCAGGGGGTGGTGCCGTGGAGCAACTCCACTTAGATGGTCAAAGATTCTTTAAAGTTAGCTTAATTCTTATTGCATGATTTGTTGTAAAACACATTTTAGTGAGCTTATCTTTGTGATGACATTGACTCCACCAACATTATTACATCATTTTCGACCAAAAATCTTCGTAGCAGATCCCATGTAATGGAATTTCTTTATTTGTTTCCTATCGTTGTTGACGTAGTTGGATAATGGATATTATTATTCCACGCCCATCAGAAGAAAATAATAATAATGTGTTGTTGGAGGAACCCTCTTATTGATAATTTGAAAATTAAAATTAAAAAATTCATCTGCAGCAGTGGACCATTTTGGGATATAAAATAAAATGTTTGGACTCCACTTTTCGCGTACTGTGAGCTGGAAAAATCGTAATTAAAGGGGGGAATTAGGAGTGACCTAAAGTTGTGTAAATGATATATTAAAGTTAAAAAATGGGCACTTGAAGTGTAAAAGAAAGGTGTGATAAGAATGAGTTGAATCTCTTAAAAACCGACATGCTTGATAAGATGGCAAATAGATCACTTCTTGTTGTGAATTGTTGTCGTGAATATTGTTGGAATTTTCTGGATATTGATACGGGTATAGATAACATTATTATTAGTTATTGAACTGAAAACTTATATATATTATTTTTACATTTGTTTTTTTTTAATTATAAAAAAAATATCAATAGTTTAGAAAATCATTATTTTTTTACTGCAAAAAATTTCTTCTCTCTTAATTATTTGTTTAATATTCACAAAGTTAACTAATATTTTCAGGAGATATTTTTTTTCTCTAGTTACAACTATGATTATAATTTTTTTTATGATGTTTAGTTTAGAGGGTGGAGTTCATTTCAAGAGACACAAATATTAATTTTATTTAATCAAATAATTAAACATTTGATTATTTATACTATTTTGGTAATATTTTTATTCATAGTTTATTTCTTTTATATGAGAATGATTGAATTATGAATTTTTAATCTTCAATTACTTGAACCTTTAGTTTACTAACATAAAATATTTATTTCCTCTATTCGTTCTAACCTTTAATTTAGTTTTATTTGAAGATTCTTTTGTTGTACTACAAAATCTTTTATTATATTCACTTGATATCTATTAAATTTAATTAGATCGCTGATATATTTTTTATCTTATTATACCTTTTAATTTCACTTTTTATTTTTATTTACAATTTCATTAAAACGGACCATTGCATTTTGGTAAATGCAATTTTGAATTTGATGGAAGTAAACCATTTCTAGGACAAAATCAAATAAATAAATTCATTGAAAAAAACTCAATTTGATTTTTTATATAATACTTTTGTTTTCATTCGGTCTTTAATGTTTGGATTGGTGAAGTGCGATAACTTTATTTTTTTTTTCTCTTAACCATTTTCGTAAATGAAATATTACCATCATAATTGCTTGAAATAGATAATAATGCAAATTCACCTATACTTCTTTTATACTTCTTTTGCAGATGATGGTGAGATAACAAATTATACCAATTAAATGTATGAATAACTTTTTACTTTAAAAACAGAAATAGAAATAGTTAAATTCACACCCTTATTCTTTGTTTGAATCCCTAACATGAATAAAATAAAACTATGCATTAAAACACATAATAAAATCTAGATTAGTCATTATTCCCTTTTTCCCGGAAGAGGAGGTTGGAAGAAGAGATAAATTTGAATAATGGGAAATAGTTGGCACATATGTGGGAACATTATTTAAAACATATTTAATTAGAAAAATCGACAACTATTAAGTATTTTTTTTTATATGCATTTCACAAAATAATCAATTATAATCTATAACTTATCCGTTGGTGTAGTGGTTAAGTATCTTCCATTCAAAAAAAAATTATGATCAACAACAGGGAGATTAATTTTTATCTCCACACGGACATTTAAAAACTATAATATGAAAATAAATATTGAAGCATCATGTAAGCATTAGATTAATGGGAAATTTATATAATAATTTAGAGATATTGACCTCTCAACTAAGATTTCCCCTATATAATCCTATCTCTTTTGCTCTCTTCTATAAGTCCAGAGGCTTCTTCCATTTCAATTATTTGGTTCCTTGTTGGAGAACAACCATGTCTCAATCTCAACACCATCTTCTTCCTAATCTTCTTCTTCATACACGAAAGGTAGATATAGGTAATATTTTTTCGTAATTATTTAGGTGGGGATGTTGGGACGGTTCAATCAAATCAAATCTCCTAATCACTGGGTCTTTTGTTCTGATTGAGTCGTGCCAATATCAATTCCTCCTAAATACATTTTTTACATTTGATATATACATCACATGAGATTAAATATTTGTGGATGATTAGATAATAATTAGACAATAAATTTATTATATATTTAATAAATCTTTGTTATAATAAACTCGGTTTAAGTTTAATATAAAATAAACTTTTTAGGTGATAATTGTTTGTTAATATAATATAAATTTTCATTTATGTAAAATATTCCTGATGGGATATGCATTTATATTTGCATTAAGAGTTAATGTTATAAATTTATTCTTATCATTTAATCTACGATACAAGTATATGAATAGTTACAAAACTTATTCATGCCAGAGTTATGGAAAGAATTGAGTTACAAATAATTATATATATATATATATATATATATATATATATATATATATATATTATCATTGTCATTCTTAATTTAAGTTATATTCGGTTTTTTTTATGTAAACATTCGTAAAAAAATAAAATAAAAAAATGTAAAACGTATTAAATTTATTTTATAAATTAAATCAAATTTGGATATTTTAACTTTTTTCTGAATAAATTAATAGAGATAGTTTTAATAAAAACTTTATTGTATTAATTAGTTAATTTTAAACTACAAGAAAACCTTTTTTTTTTACTTTTTTTTTCTCATTATTCTCTTATAATTTTTCATGAAAATTTTATCTAAACATCGTCGTATAATTCTAAACTTAATTTGAATAACTTTTTTTTGTAAGTCAAATAATTTTTAAATATTCATTTTGTTTTTACTATTTAACTTAATGGTAGTTTTGATTTAACGATCAATGATAACCTTTTATTTATAATAATAATTATTTTAATAACTAATAATTTTTTATATTGTAAATTGATATTTAACTTAATCATAATAGTGGCTAACAAATTTTTGTTCCTACAATTAATTGTTAATAAAATATTTTATCATAGTAATAGTTTTGAACATAAAATGTTTGGAAATGAGGGTATGAAAAAGAATTTGCACGAGGAGTAAATTTGAGGGCAACAAAGTGATGAGATGAAAAAAATTGAGACCATAATTTTGATAACGTGACAATAGGTAGTTCATGGCTTCATGAAAGATAAATTCAGAATTTAAATAGTGCGAGAGAAAGAATCCTTCAAATAAAAGAGTGGTCCATTCGATTCTATCCCCATTGAAAGGGAAACAGCGGATGGGCTTCGTTCCCCTGCGATCCATTAGAACCTATGTTATACATCGACGAAGAATGGTCACTCCCATTAAGGCCCAAAACGGGGTCCACGGGCCCCAAGCTGTTACCATCATGCAGGCTGAGGCCCAATGGCTGCATAAGGGGCGAATGCGGGTTCACCATTTGGCTCAACCCATTTCCAGGACTGTGCGGCTGTGGTGATGACAGAAGAGAGAGAGCACGAGAGGAGTCGTGGACCGAGCTTGTTAGGCTATCGCACAACATTTTACACCTCAGCCCACTGCTTTCAGAATACGGGCCGGTCCGCAGAAACATCTGGGCCTGGCTCACGGAACCACCCGCGAGATGTGGGCTTTGGTTGTTCAGAGAGTGGTCACCTTGCATGAAGGCCAATTGTTTCCCTTCTTTATAACCGGTTGGAGAAGTTGTCCCAAGAAAAAGCTCACCCTGGTTATGGTGCTGTTGGTTGTGTCCATGAATCCTAACTTCACCAGAAGCAACAATTCCACCCCACGTGGGATTCATCACAGTAGTCGATGGGTATACGTGTGAACTTGAGAAAGGTAGCAACTGGGTACCTGCTCAAAACTCGTCAATGGGTAACTTTTTCTACTTAGTTTTAAAAATAGCGTCTTTCCAATAAATAAGTGTTTTTTTTTTTTAACAATTACTGGTTGAAATTTGAGGTGATGAAATGCTTATAATTTGATTTTGTACTATTGTTGATGGGTACAGATTTTGGGTGTTAGCGATAATTGATGGATGAGGTGTGTTTTTGTGGAGAAATGTGGAAACCGTGTAAGAGAAACTGGGGGGTGTGGCAGAAGATGTTTAAGCAAAGTAGATATAGGTAGTTAATGGAGATAAGAGTGTACTAGGATGGGGAAAGCAAAAGGGTTTTTTGTGTTGTGTGTGTAGTGACACGTTGTGATTTGGGTGGGTAAGTGTATTGTGTAATTGTGTGTTATTTGTTACTCTTAAGAATTGTGTAGGTATGTGGGGATCCTGAGGAAATGTCTGCTCCAAATCTAGACACACATGGGTCCACTCCGATAATGTAGGTAGAAGTGGAAGCTAACCTTGGTAATTCGACAAAAAACTACCAGACCGTGTAAGAGGTTCTGGTTGGGGCTTTCTTCTCCGTCGGTTGTGCCCATCTAACCGCTTCCTGCAGCTCCTTTTCCCCTCATCAAATTCCTCCAGTGAATGGAACCTACACAGGTTTATCATTCAAACAACCCCACTCAGGTAACATGTCATCTCAACTATGCCATCAAAATGCACATCATAATAATAATAATACTCTTAAATCACCATTTATCAACTCAATAATACACCTCACCATTGCACAATCATCCCATCAAGTACAACTAAACCTACACCACTTCACTCACATCACACTGCCCTGTCTCCTAAATTAGCATCACTAACTTAGCATCACACTTACTGTAAATTTAATTAACTATTAACAACTCTTTTATGCGCATAATCAGCTATCTAAGCAGGAAACTATGTTTCTTAATTAATCACACACAGTATACAGTATAGTCTCCATCACTTCTCACTTCAGATTCCTTTTCTGTTTATATTCTGCTTCTACCTCTCTCATGAACGCTAGATTAAAATATTAGACATGTATTTGGTATTTGCTGCTTTATCTGGCACACAGATATAACACATATTTTACAAAAACGGTTTGAATCTCATGACCAATAATAAAGACTTCGTTGGTAAAAGATTTGGTGAGTATTTTATTATGCTGAATCTTGAGGTCTAGCATGACCCGATAAGGTTTTGAATGTACTCTGGTTACCAGAGCATGTATTATATTATATACAGTTCAGACAAAAAAAGAAGAAATTTGAAGCAAGTGATGACATATACACATAGATATATATATATATATATATATATATATATATATATATATATATATATATATATATATATATATATATATATAGAGAGAGAGAGAGAGAGAGAGAGAGAGAGAGAGAGAGAGATATAAAAGATGCACCTGCTACACTGCTGGCAGAACCTTTGTTTCTGGCCTCCGATTGTGACTTGTGCAGTTTTGGAATGAACTTCGCAGACCTTATGGCGCCTGTGATAGTCTCTGCAGTTGGTGAGATCAGAGTGGCAGCCATCGACAAGGCACGAGACTGTGTGTGTGGCGTTGGCAAGGGCACGAGGTCTCTTAGATGAGGCAGAAGATGAAGATGAAGATGAGATTTTGGAGAGTCCAACAGCATCTTTGGATTTGGTCAACACTGATTCTGTGCCAGAATTTCCCACCTGACCAAGCTTCAAGTCAACTGAAAATTCCCCCTTACTTCTAAACATTCCATATCTGCTTGAACCTTCCACTGTTTCCATGTTGGGTAAGTTTCCCTGATCCACTTCACTCAAATCCCAAGAAGGTGCTTTCAGATTCCAGTCCATACCACTTTTTCAGCCCTTCTTCTCTTTCTTTGCTCCCCTTTCTGTATACCACACACCAAGATGCTTTCAATTGCATGGAAATTGAAAAGTAAGAGAAGATTAGGCAGGGAGATATGTTAATTGGAGCAGACCCTCATTAAAAAAGAAGGTGAACCAAACTCCATCAAAGTGTATGTATCTCTAGCTGATTAATGTGCAACAACCCAAATTCTATTCAACAAGATTTTTAAAGTGGCAACTGATACAGAGGAACTTTATTAAAAAATTAAAAAAAAAAGACAACCATAAAATAGGCTCCTTATATCCAACTATATTGGACATCTGTTTGTCCGTATTTAGCAAAAAGCAGAGAGAGAAGAAACCTGCACCACCAGAGAATGGTGAAAACACGTAATAATGACTAACAACACTAGCAACTTCAAACACTTCCAACCAAATCGGAGTTACAATTCACAAACTTACCTACATACATCATATAAATGAACCAAAAAGATGTTAAAAAGGAAAACCAAAAAAAGAGAGAGAAGTGAGTAGCTGAAGGATACTTGCTTCTTCCCTTCACCTCCAAAACCTCCACTGCAGAGTTAAATTAAGGAAATTTTTTCCCCTTCTCTCCTTTAGTTTCTTCAAATAATAACACTGAAAAGGACAGAAAGAAGGAGGAATCTATAAGAGTAGGAACCCCACAAGCATACCTTGTTAGGCACTTAAGAAGGTGAAACTGTGGATAATGTGTTGAAAGCTGAAGAAGAAGAAGAAGAATGAGAAGAAAAAGAAGAAGAAGATGAAGAATGAAAGCCAAAAAGGGTATGGATGATGTGGTCTGTTTAAGAGGTAAAAGTAAATAATTTAAGAAATTGAAAAAGCATTTTCCAAAAATGGGGCCTTTTGCGGGTATTTTAAGCTTGAGAAAGAAAGGAAAGAAAGGAGATATAATAAGGACAGGGTGTTGGTTGCTTTCAGCTTTTTTAGTCAGGAAAGAGAAGTACAAAGAATGGATGCTCAAGACAAGGCATGTGGCATTGTGTTTCACATTTCATGGCATGTCTTTCCTTTATTAGGATTATCTTCCTCTTTTACTTTTCTACACTACAGTAACATTTTCTTTAACTCACCACCAGCGACACAAATAATAAATAATAAAACATCTAATACAAACCGTCACCTATTTCAAATATCCTTCAATTTCTAATAATAAAATTCAAAAAATTAAATTCATGTTTCCTTCTTTCATATATATCAACACCATTTTGGTGGGACATTATCATAATATCAAAGGCAGTGGTAGATTAGATTTTCAGAACATTTTTTTGAAGTGTTAAAATATTTGTGCTAAATACATACAAGTTTTAAATATTATAATATATAAAAATTGGGAGAGTCAATGTCCATCACTTATATAGAAGATCCGTCACAAATCAAAGATACGTATTGTTTGGCTTGACCAGTTATTGAGTGTCGTAATTTTAACATTTTTTTTCACAAATCTCAATGAAAGCTTATTTCCTATTAAATGAGATTGTATTTATTTTTTAAATTCTACTGTTGATGTTAGGTAAAAGTTATTTCTGAGTAATGTTAGTCAATTTTTTTTTATCGACATTAAAGATGCTTTTTTATTCATGTCAAATACATTGCTTTCAACTTATACTACCTAAAGTTACCTTCCGTTTATGCTAGTTGAAGTTTTTATTTTTTTAATATAGGTCAATATTATTTCTTCATAAATGTTAGTTAAGATTTTTTTTCTTTTATACCTTTGAGAGGATTATATCTCAGCTTATAACTACAAGGATTTCTTTATTAATGTTAACAAGCAGTATATTTTTTTATTTATATTGTTATAAATATATTTTTTATTATTTCTTTTTTAATATTAGTTAAGTTTTTATTAACCACTATCCAAAAGGTTTTTTTGCGAAGGAGGATTATATATATTTTTAATTAATATTTTTCGTACTTTTATTGTCCGTATTTGCAATAATTTTTCGTTTAATCAACAATACTAATGTTATTATTTGTGATTAGTTTACTAGGATTTCTTTTTTTCTAATTTTGGTTATGAAAACTTTTGACCAACATTAAAATTCTTTTAATTAGTGTTGGCTAAGAAATTTCTTCAGCAAACGTAGATTGAAAAACCAGTAAAAAAAACAACATTGTAAAATTAATTCAATTAATATCAATTGATATCACCTAAACACAATTATGATCAATATCAATTGAGAAAAAACGTTGTGAGTATAGCTTAAAAAAATCTCAATGATTTTTTTATGGAAAAATAACACTAACTAAGATTAAATAAAAAAACATCATTAATATTGATATTTTTGAATTATCAATAGTTGTTTAGTATTTAAATCATAATTTGTTTATATTTTGTGATAATTGAAATACGTTATTTAAATAAATAAATCATTAAATTCAAATTATCTAATCCAAATAAAATTAAATATTTTTCATTAATATTTCTCAGTGAACATGATCTTCTTATATAACGTTCTTAGCTATAATGCACAAATACGATACGTATTCGATATGTTTATTTGTAAAATAATAGGATACGATACGTGATAGATATGCGATATATGAATATTGAAAAAATGTACAATAATTCTTACAAATATAATAAATATATGATTGTTAATGTTTGAATCCAAAATTCCTAATTAGAGACCAATTATTTTGGTAGCCAAAACCTGATAGTTAATGTAGTGGCCAATTTAAAAACCAAATCATAATTAAAATTATTTTAGTTATCAATTTAGAGACTAGTTATAATTTTTTGAAACTATTTTAATTATCAATATAGTGACTAATTATTTTTTGTCATTAAAATTGTTCACTATTCAAAGATTTTGTTGTAGTGTATTACGACTTTATGAAGTAGATATTTCAGTAATAAGTATTGTTAAAGTATCCTAAAGTATCGGACCGGATACGTGTTGGACACGGATACGTGATCTAAGTTGAAGTATTGGTGCCATACGTTCTTAGTATCACATGACTAAAAGAAATGAGGTTGTAATATTTTCTTTAAGAGCATTAGACCCTCATTATAACCATAAAAATTAAAATAAAACATTGCAAACAAAATTTAATTTATGATGATTATTTAAAGTATAAATATTGAAAATATGAAATTGAATGAATTAAGTTTTAAATTTTGTCTGTAAATGGATGAAGGTTAAAATAAAATTGATTTATGTTTAGAAGGAAACGGGAAGGAAGGGGTGGTGGTGGTGGTGAGTGTAGGCCACAGTGGGAACAAAAGAAAAGAGTTGAAATATGAAAATGAAAAGCTAAGGTGTAAGTTGATTTAAAGGAGGGAGAAACAAAGAGAAAAAGCAAAATAAAAGTTAAGAAAAATCTAAGGTTTTGTTGGCAGAAGGCTAATGATGAGTGGTGGTGGTGGGCCTTCCCATTCAGAGGGCTCCAGGCTTTTCATGCCTTACTCGTTTAACCCTCAATCAAACCTTCGCACTGCATCTTATTTATCTAAAGAAATCTATCTTCAACCTCATCGTATTCTAATTTTTTATAAAATCAATTTATAAATATATATTTTAAATTAACTTTTATTTATAAACGATATAAAATATTTAATACACTTTTTTAACATCGAAATATATATATATATATATATATATATATAAACATTGATGAATAGTTTAATAGTAATTCAATAACAAATGGAATAACTTATTTAATATTGAAATTGACTCTAAACATATTTTGATATAATATTAAAAAGTAAATTTTATATTTAACTCAAACTTACAATACGGTAAGGTAAAATTTATAGTTATATATATATATATTTAGTTAGTTAAATATGTTTTTAGTTTATGAATATTCAGTAAAATTTTGAATTAGTTACTCTTCAAAAATTTTGATCAATTTATCTTTCATCTTAAAAAATACGTGAATTTAATCTTTTTAACCAAATTTTGTTAAGTTTATATGACATTTCAAACGCATTTCATTATACTATTTAAATTGTTTATACTGTTTGACATATTTCGCTTCAATATTAACTCAATTATTATCATAAAATACATTTAAAATGTCAAATAAATTTAACAAAATTTGGTAAAAATGACTAAATTCACGTATTTCTAGAAATGAATGACTAAATTGATATAAAGTTTCGAAAAGAAACTAATTCCAAAATTCACTAAAACTTAACGGACCAAATATATATATATATATATATATATATATATATATATATATATATATATATATATATATATATATATATATATATATATATATACTTCATGTGAAACTTCCAGCTTACATCATCAATTTTATATCAATAAAATTACTTTTCCATCTTCTACATTTTAAAACGGACATTTGTATTCAATGAGTGTTGTTTTAAATGGCTTCGCTAATGGTCAAGTTTCTTTAAATGGGTGAAGTCAGGTATCCAATGTGATATTATTGGGAACTTTTATTTATACGTGTGTGTGTTTCTGTGTTTTAATGGATTTTATGAACTTCACATAGTCAGTCCTTAATTTGGCAAAAGAAAAAGGTGAAATTGAATTTGTTTTAATTGTGAGAGAGAAATTTTAGTTCGGGTAAACGCAAAGGGTTTCGGGTTAGGTTTATGTATCATAATTTTTCTGATAAAATATAAAAAAATAAATAGGTTATTAAACATGACAAATGAATTGAACAACTGAATAATAAAGAATAAATAAATAAAACATTTACATCTTGTAATATGGAATAAAAAAAATGGATAAAAACATTCCGACAGGGAAAATAATTTTAAAAAAGTTTGTTAAATTGATTTTACATTTTTTTTCTTCATTTTTTTATTTTGTTTCAGTACAATATTTTTATTTTCTTTTACCTATTTCATGTATTAGTTTATTTATATATACTTTAGTTTTTCTCAAGTGTGTAAATATCACTGGAATTGAAGATTCTAAAGGTTGTTTAACTAACATTTACCACACTTTCCAAAAATAGTTGAGGAAAGTGATGATAAAAGCTACCATATCTAGATTTACGAATTATTATTATTTTTTAATTTATAAGCTAAAATATCCCACAAAACACGTTTCTAACTACCAGATCGCAGTAATAAATTTATTTCAGTAACTCAGTAAAGGAAGAACAGTTAAGGTACTTTTTACTTACATATATTTATACTAGTTTTGGAGAATTCGGTGAAGACAACTGGTGAATAGATAACCCAACTTCCTTTTCTTTTATGTATAAAAAAAATGATAATACTCATCGAATTAAAAACCAAATATATTTTTCTTCATCACATTTTGAGTTTTAAATTAAGTCAACATCAATTTAGTTATACAAGTTAATGATTCGCATAAATAAAATAAGTTTGATGATACAATTGTTGTCGATGATCATAAATCTGAAATATTATTTTTTTAAAATGTCTAACAAGATAAAAAGAGAAAAATATAAGATAGAAACCAATGTTTCAGAGTTCAAATTTAATGATAGAATCATTGTTAATTATTGTACTATTTATTTTAAAATATCGGTTACATCACGATTTTATTTTTAAAAAAAATCTTAAATGATAAAAGAATAAATGAGTATTTAAACCGTCTTAGATACCAAACTTTTAAGTGATGATACATTAAATGCAGTATGATTATATCTAAATTATTTTTAAACACTTTACATTTAGCATTAAAATGAAAATCATCTAAAATATATTATTTTCTTTATTATCTGACTTTATTATCCTAGTGTTTTTGTTTAAATTGAAAAGACAACGAAAAAGGTAATATTCTTTGAAATTAAAAAAAATAAAAATAAAAAGTTAAACATATTTATTTATCGTTAATATATATTTTTCATTTTAATAAAATTATTAAATTTATTATAGTAAATAAATATACAAATAATAATAACATAATACTTTATATTTATTGGCTATGCACACAGATTTATCACATAAATAAACATATGTTAGCAAAAGAAATTATGTATTAATATTTTTTAAATAACATAATTACATTTCATGTAATCTTTTAAAGTTTATTATTTTTTATTGTATTTTTCAATCATTGCGTACCTCTTGTTTGTAAAATGTTTAATATTTTTCGCTTCATGACTTTTCTTGAATAAACATTTTAAATACCAATATAAATTATTATAAGGAAAATTAAAAATAAATCTTTTGAAAATAATGTTGTATAATAAAATAAATAAAATGTTTGGTACAAAAGAAAATGGCATAACTTATCTGAACAAGAGTTATTTTCTGGAGTACGGTGTACTCTATAATGCATTAAATATTTTTAATTGTTATCATTAATTATTTAAATTTTAAAATTATTTATTTAAATCAAAGTATTAGTGAAATGCACAAATATTTCTTAAATAATTTTATACAAAAAATACTTATTAATTATTACTAAACATATATTTTTCTTGGTTTAATACGAGAAAAAATAAAGAACGAGTGTGCTTTAATAAAATCGTTAATTATGTATATTGCTGATGTAATTTATTCACTTAATTCTTAATTAATCATATTAACCTTTGAAAGTGGATATGTTTATCTTGAGACGATGACGTTTTAAATCAATTATATTATTTTGGTCTCATATAATAGAGATTCAAACCATCTAAGAATTTTAAAACTTAAAACTTGGTTTTGGCATTAATGATGAGATTTTTTAAAAATTAATTAGGAAATATAAATATCATTACGAATTCAACCAATCTCTAAGAAATTTTGACATCTGTTTCGATCAAAAACCTTAAAACATTATATTTATGATATTTCTTTATACATATTTTTCTCTTATTTTATCTTTCATTTGTACCTAACGTGAAACATTAAATTTATATTTATACTTGAATTTTAATATTAAAAAATAGTGTTTTACTTGGTTCCTAATATTATATATATATATATATATATATATATATATATATATATATTAAAATTAAGATTCATTCATATCATAATAGTTAAAATTAATAGTTGTGGAGAATAAATATAGCAAAGTTGACAAGATTAAAATAAGATTCATTTAAAAAAAAATCAAGATATTTTTTTTATTTCTAAATTTTGATATAAAATTTAAATTTGTTATAATTTTAAATTTTTATATAATTTAGCCTTAATCTTAAAAAATAATAAGTACAATTTTTCTAATTCAATTCCAATAAATTATTTTAATTTGTGAAATAGTATTTTAGACGATTATTTAAAAGACATGTTACGGTCAACATGCTAACCTATGATACTATTTATTACGTAAAATATTTAACATTTAAAAAAATTGTATTCATTTAAATACTTTTAAAGTTTGATGATTAAAACATATTAAAAATTAAAATACCGACAAAATTTAGTCTTATATTTAAATTTAGACCTACGAGATTATTTATAAAAAAAATGAAAAAAAATTAACCTTAAAAAGAATAAATAATAGGATAATAATATTTTGATTATTTTTTTATTTGTTTTTAATTTATCATTCTAATGATTTATTTTGATTATTATTAATAATATAATATAATAATTTAAAAACAATTAAAATAATAAATTAAAAATAGATAAAAATAACGTTAAAATATCATTACACTAAACAATAATGATAAAAGAGAAAAAAAAAATTATATTTAAACCTTGCAACAACCAATGAGTCAGTGTGGCAGATATGGCCTGTAATTGGCAGATTTTGTAAAACTGAAGTTGCAGGTTGTGCAAAGAAGAAAATAAAATATAGGATTTGAGAGTTATGATGAATCTCTTCCATCTTATCTAGTTACTTCGTTATTGCCATTGACTAAACAGTAGTACTGTAGTAGTAGGACCAACCTCTCAACTTCTTAAGGATTTTGTGTCTATCTCTTTCTTTTCTCTCTGTGTCTATCAATTATTGGCCACGTGTACCCTTTCACACCCATCATTTTTTCACACAAAAACAAACTATTTTATTCACCACAAATCTTAAAACTGCTATGGATCAAAGTAAATGTCAATAAATTACACGACCAGACTGCAAATTATAAATTATATAATTTTATTATAATTTTAATTACTTTTTAATCTTCAATGTTATTCGTAGAAGTCAATAATAAGTATGGAAGAAACACGTAAGTGGGGTAAAGAGTCTTACGTAAAAAGATTCTTTCTATTGAAAGTTTTTCGTTTTTCGTTTTTCTTCACAGTGATTTAAGGTTCGAATTTTAAATGAAAAAATTATCTCATTAAATAGATATAAACAGAATTAGCCGTATGTATAAGAAACTCACAAACTCATAGTTTTGGATTGAAAAATATATTTTATTTTCTTATATACAATACTCATAGATAATTGGTGTTAGAAGTTTATGTATTCCTCTTTACAAGACTCGAACAAAAAAGGACTTTATTTATTTTGTTTTAGAAAAACAAATATTATTGTAAGTAAGTGACAATTATTCCCATATAAAGTTATTCAGTAAGGGTGGTCTATATGCATACCTTACATAGCTGATGTGATATAAAATCAACAAATGATATGTGGACAACCAAAAGGGATGGATGGAGTATGATTAGATGTAAGAGGTGAATTATGAAAAAATCAATCTTTATTTAATAAATACATAAGTATTATATACATTTATATTTATATTTTTTTAAAATTCTGAAATATATAATCAATGATATCTATATGAAAAAATCAGTCAAAATAATTTTTTAAAATCAATTAAAAAATCAATGAGGTGATGCTTGAATTGTTACGTTCTTAAGTAAAAAAAAAAATTGTAGCTATAACTTTTTACCCAATATTTAGCGTTGTATCAAACAAGGTACAACATCGGTGGTAAAATTCTAACCAAAATAAGCAGATTTACATTAATTTTTCAAAATTTATGATATAACTGAGACTAAAAAATTAGAGAATCAACTTGAATTATTACGACGAAAATAGAGAACAAATAACTAATTATATTTGTATATTATAATTTTTTTTAAGGGACATGATGAAATAATAATTATTAGTGTATAAACTTGTGTAAGTAATAAATGGTGGAATAAACTTTTAATACATGGTAATATTATGGTAAATTATAATGTAAATGTTTATCGCTCCTTCTAATCTTTCATCATCTAATTTTGTAGTAATTTACGATAATATTATTTTGACTATGAAATAGGCTATACCGGAAGGTAAATACTTATAAGGTAATGGTTAATCATGATGACTAATAGTTTGCATAAATATTACGATTATTGAAAATTTCAATTTAGATTTTGAATTATTTTAATCATTTTACTTATTTTCAATTTAAATTGTTGTAAAGTGCATTTAATAATTATTGTCAAACGCAAAATACTGTGGATGTTAGTTTCAAACGCTAATAAAATAACTAAATGATTTAAGTTTAAAGGTTAAATAGATAGAATTTTAAAAAGCAAATGATCATAGTAAATGTTAAAATTAAAATAAAAGTAAAAAAAGTACATTTTAACTTACAAATTTACGAAACAGATTATAATTGTTCACTAGAAGACAATTTCTACAGCTACCAACAACTATATATATATATATATATATATATATATATATATATATATATATATATATATATATATATAAATATATATATAAAAGGCTATATGCCAAAATAAATAAAATCACGTGACACGTACTTAACCATTAATAATGGCATAATAGTATATACCAAATGATACAAAAGATTTGAACTTTAAAAATATTATTCAAACAATATTTAAAAAAAAAAATGAATTTGATATAATCATCTGCTGTAAGATTAATATTAAGAACTAGCCTATTGAAGAAGTTGCTGCTCGTTGACAAAATGAAGATTTGAGTGGTCCATGATGCTTCCCTGAATCCCAATTGCTCATATTCATTATCAATTAATATTCTTTTGATGCTGTTAAAGATGTTTATAAGTCATATAATTGTTGAGTTTATTTTATTTATTTATTTTTTTTAATTTCACATAACATATACGAAGCCGGTGCAGGTCTTATTTATTTATTTATTTTTATTATAGTTCTCATTTGTATCAGGTGAAAATGAATTTTTGTTGATGAAAAATAGTTTGTAAGTGATTAATATGTGTTTTAAGAACAAAATATAGTGTTTTTATAAGTTAAAAATATAAAATCACTGCTTTTGAATCTTCAAGAATCAAAATAATCCAAAGTTTGCTTCTAAAGGAACATGTTTTAGGTTTTGTCGTATTAGTCAACTTCTTTGCCTCAGTGATAGATTACTGTACTCTGATTGTAATTTATAATTAATTAAACTTTAACCTATCTATCATAATTATCTTATATGAACAAATATCCATACCAATATATATCTTCATTAATAACACTAAAAAAACATAGAAGTTACAATAATCAATTAACATGAAGTTTTACATTGATGAAAATACCCAAGTATGTTAAATTGTTACTTTTAACATTAAATTGTAAGTGGTGCTTAAAGATTATTTTATATAGAATAAATATTAAATGAAAATTAGCACAATTTACAGCATAAACATATAATTGACACAAGTGAGAATGAAGAGATGGAATACTTATTTTCTTCTTCTGTTTGTATCCAATCTAAATTTAATCATTCATGTTAATTCGAATATAATATATAAATATGACATTACGAATTACCAACACAATACTTTTGTCTGATAAGACATGAAAAACTTAACTACCCACAAATAATAAGTTTTATGATTTAAATTTAAAAAAAATTAAGTAACATTTCAAAAAATTTGTTTGATTTAAATAAAGATATAATATTAATGAGATAGAATCGAATCCTATAAAATATTGATATTATTTTAAGATGATTATTTTATGTATCTTTATTATATAAAGTTCTATTTTTTTAACCAATATAAGATTTATACCGATAATTAAATTTTTATCAAAATTTATAAAATCAAATCATTATTTAAAAAAAATAAAATAAAAATTCAACTTATATAGCATGTGAGAATATTGTAACTGGTATGATAAGACATTACAACCACGTCATTAAAAGTGTTCAGTACTAGCATAACATTTTTTAAAGCATGTAAGATTTTGTTAACTTGGATTATGAGGAATTCGTAAAAGTCAAATTCTTTGAAATTAAAGTCAAAGTTAACAATTGTAGACAGATAGACACATTTTCTGCTATCGTTCTTTATATTTTAATAAATGATATTATGTCATGATATTCACACATCACAAAATCTTGATTTCATCTTTTGAAGGTTTATAATAATAATGATGATCCAAAATCAATACTATTGATAATTTTAACAATAAAAGAAAGTCAACTTTAAATATCTCTTTTACTTGAATATGAAGATGAAGTTTAAATGAAACGTATAAATGAAATCTTATTAAGGGAAACTATAGTTTTATGACTTAAACCATTTCAGCATTTGGAGTTTATGGATAAGAAAAACCGTGTGAAGTTTAAAATTATCGTTTTAATGAATTCAATCAATTGTAATCTGTTGAGGAAAAAACCACAATTAAAAATATATAAATTCTTTATAAAAAATATATGACTACTCAACTAAAAAATGTTAATTATTTAATTTTGATTTCTTTCCTTGAAATATATATTTTTGAAAATTATATTATTTTAATAGAAATGTGTACCTCGAATGTGACATTGATCTTTCCAACAAAAAAGTACGAGAACATAATACTCCACCACAATAATCTTTGTAATAAAATTTCAATCTAAATAAAGAAAAAAGAGGTGGTTGATAATATCAGCAAATTTTCATTTTTGCATGACATCATAATATTTTTTTTCTTTAAACATAATAAAAGAAAAATGGATTTACTTAATGTTGATATAATAAAAAGAAAAAGAAGTATATATTTTTGAGGAGAGTTTGAAGTAGTTGTCGATTTGATTAACTGAAAAGCTTGGTAAGTTAGTTAATTAAATTCAATAAAAGCTTGTGTCGTGACGCAGTTTAATCCAAGTGAATGTGAGTGAGGTAGAATAGACGTTACTCTTTTAAGATATTTGAATATTTGAGCCTCACATTTAAAAAAGTTGGGTGAAGTTAATTAGTGTGGCTAATCTTTTCCCTTGCACTTGGGGCACGTTTCAATTCTCAACACGCACATTATTATTATTATTATTATTATTACGTTGCAGTTCCACTAACGCGACCCTTCTGTTTCCCCAGAAATAGAAAGATAAAGAAACCCTTTGAAATTCGTTTTTGAAATTAGTAACATCAAGAGCAAAAGTGCATGGATTGGATTCATATATATGCTCCCAGAATGAGAAGCAGAAGCAGAGGCATAGCCATGGGTAGTTAAAGCAAGAGCAAGTTTATTGAATAGGTAGGGTTTGGTGGTGCGTAGGGGAAATTGAAGTACACATAGTTTTAAGCACGACACACTTAAAATAATGTGTTACCATTCATGACCCATAATGCGATTCTAATGGGTGTGTGGACCAGAGTAGAACTTTCCAACCACGATATTCTCCCTGATACAGGTTCCTCTTTGATTTCAAATTTTGTGTTATTATTTTGTTAGAATATGATGAAAGCAGAAAAGTAAGAAAATGTTGCTACTGTTATTGTATCAGGACTGAAGTGGATAGTGTGTGGTGGAGGAGAGGATGCAGAGAGGAAGCACGTTGTTTCAAGGAATAAGAAAATAAAAGCGATTGGTTCTCTGTTTTGTAGGCAAGTTTACCCCTGAATGGTTTTTTTTGTGTGTGTGAATTTGGTGGAGGCAGTGTAATGTTTAGGGATGTTGACAAAGAAGAAGTGGTATGTATGGCTAGTCTAGAAGAGTGTAGTAGAGCTTGGACAAATAGTTGCACTACCTAAACTTGGACCACCTTGAACTCCACACATTTAAAACCATGCTCCCACTTTGTTTGTCAAAATAAAACAAAAAGGTTGCTTATAGTTTTTTGGGGTGAGGGAGATTGGAGAGGAATCATCTTCTTTGCTCAAGAAGCCGTGCTCTCCCAAACAAAATGGATAAAGACACGACACATTTTAAATTATTACACACCAGCCCATATTTCAATTTTCAACTTCACACCTACACTACACTACACATTTCTAGGTCGACAAAAACACTGTCTCCATCTCTTGTCCTCCTTCTTTGTATTTTTCTATCACGATATTTTTTGAAAGTCTCCATCAATTAAAAATAAGATAATTTTATTATATATAAAATGAGTGCAAATTTTATCTTATAAATGTATCGAATGATCACAGATTAAAACTTTTATTATTATCCATACTCATTTGTTTTAATCAAATTTATAATATATATGTAATTTGTAAAATTATACTTCGGCTTTTGTGTTCTGTTATATGTACCTTTCTTTTTCCTATTGTATGCATTTTGTTTTAATTTGATTTGTGCTTTGAAGTTGCAATTCTGATAATACAATTCATTGTGTGAGTTATTCTAAATTATCTATCATGTTGTTGTTTTTTAATATATAAAATATTTCTTTGTGTACATTAATTAAGATGCGTGAGTATTGAAGGAAACTATATATAATTAGCTCTAATTACGAGAAGATTTATAAAAATAGTAATCTTTGTTCATGTTCCGTCTGGTAACCAAATGATTTACAATTAAGGTTTCCGTCTTGGACCTATTATTGCCCAAATTAGCATGGATCCAAAGTGACGAAGCTCATTTACGTTATTGGGCCTTACATTTTTGTTGATCTTGGGTTCCAGCTGTTTGGCCCTTTTCTTATTGGTGCAGTTGAGCCCCAAAAAATTACACTCACCATCACCCATTATTCTCTTCCGTGAACTACCGAGAGCTTGAAGCGAGAAACGGAATTTTGCCTTTGAGGGAGGGGATTCAGCGACAGTGGGTGTTTGTCATTGTTTGTACTTTGTTTCTTATTATTTGCGAATTTGAAAGTTGAAAGTGAAGGTTTCGATGACGTCGTGCAGCAGGTTGCGGCTCGGAATGGAGGGCGACGGCGAGGAGTTGACGGCGCAGGAGACTGCTTTGTATGACCGCCAAATTAGGGTTTGGGGAGCCGATGCTCAAAGAAGGTTCCTTCTTCTTCTTCTTTTACTTTTGAAATTCTTAATTCTTTTATGCTCGGTTTATTCTGTTACTTTGTTCTCATAACCTAATTACATTCTGCTATTTTTATTTTTCATTGTATCTAATTTAAAAATTTAAATAAATTCTCCATGCAGCATTTTAATTATAGTTTCTGTTTGTTATTCTGGTTTACCTAGATTAAGCAAAGCTCATGTCTTGGTCTATGGAATGAAAGGAACTGTAGCTGAGGTAAATCCACCACTTTATATTTTTGGTTTCTCTAATTTGACTTTGACACACAAAACATAAAATGACTAAAATAGGATGTTGGGTTTGGTTACCGGTTCTTGTTGTTGCACTTTCTTTTGCATCCTTCTCATGTTTTTGTCATATTGTATGGTGTTTGAGTTTACTTTTGTTGGTCAGTTTTGCAAGAATATTGTTCTTGCTGGAGTGGGTAGTCTGACTTTAGTAGATGATCGGGTTGCCACTGAGGAGGCACTTTCCTCAAATTTTCTCATCCCTCCTGTCGAGGATGTGTATGGTGGAAAGACCCTTGCCGAGCTTTGTTGTAACTCTCTTAAAGATTTCAATCCTATGGTTCGTGTTTCAGTTGACAAAGGTTTTTGTTTCAAACCTGTCCCTTATTAGTTTGGTTTCTGCTTTTGCATCGCTTTCCCGTGGCTTATGACATTATCTTGTGTTTGTACTTTTATGTTGTTCCTCTTGGCTTCAGGGGATTTGTCAAGCTTTGGTGTTGAATTCTTCAGCAAGTTCGATGTTGTGGTCGTCAGTTGTTGCTCACTTTCAGCCAAAGTAGTTTGGAATATTTTTTACTTCTGATGGTGTACATAGTTACTGTACATAAAATTACTTTACACATTACCCATACTGTAGAGTTCCTTTTAACATTCTTGTTTGCCTTTTTTTCTTTTGCTGTAGAAACTGGCTAATGACAAATGCAGAAAGCTATCAAAACGTGTAGCATTTTATGCTGTTGACTGTAGGGATTCTTGTGGTGAAGTGTTTGTTGATTTGCAGGATTATAAATATTCAAAGGTACGCTTCACTTCTGTGGAACTTATTTGTCACAATTATTGGATTTCACGACTAGATATTTTTTCTTTGATTGTGTCAAGTCAATTTGTGTGATTTTTATATGACGATGGTTTGTAAAGAACTCAATTTGTACTATATTTGTGATTACAATGAATAAAAGGTCGTCATTTTTGGTATGACTTTTTTTTTTTTCTTGCTATGAGTGGTAGAAGCTGCAAGGGAAGTATAAGTACAAGTTTCACAAAAACAGAAAAATTAGTGAACGTGTAAGTTGGGATAGATGACACTTAAATTCCTTTATTCACAGTTCCCATGATTGTGGATTGTATATCTTACTATTTGATAATTAGACTCATTAAGAAGTTTCAAAATCATTTTTGTTTTTTTGTTATGCTCATGATTATTAAACTTGTGTGTTAACCCGTAGACTTGGGACTGGTTTACGTCTCCACGAAGATGCAGCTGATTAGCTTGGTTGCAAACGTTTTTTAGCAAGCTCAATTGAACTTGCACAATTCTGGGAGCTTGTTGTGGTAAAAACCTTTTTCCCAAAATTATGGTTTTTGGTGATGTCTGGCAGCATTGATGTCAATCAGGCATTGTGAACGCAGGGTGTAAGAGAAGAGTTTCTGTCCCTGCTTTTGTTGTTGCAGGTGCTCTTTGTCATCTGTTCTGAGTAACTCTTACGAGTTTTCAGTTCAACTTTATGGATCTTTCCTAAGTTTACATAGAGTGTTGAGTTTAACAACCTTGCTTATGTTTTGTGACAAGAAATAAATTGTTTGTGATTGCAACTAGTAAATTATAAGCATTAGATGATCCCGGAGTGCTTTCTAAAGCTGCATCTATTTTCTTTTTAACGCTCTATTTTAATTTGGCAGAAAAAACAGGATGAAACCGTTGAATGCGATTTGAAATATCCTTCTTTTGAGGTATGCCAGTCTTAATTTGTTATAGTTGCAATACTACTTTGTATTTCTTTTCAATATGAGATGAAATCCTTTAATGTTTCCCAAAATAGTATGTGTTGCAATTCCTAAGACCTTCAAAACTTGTACCTACATTTATCTATTTTATCATCTACATAAAGAAATGAAAATAACAGTTGAAATAACATGTTTATTTTGACCCGAAGGGTAGTTGATGCAACCGGTAATCATTATAGGAGGCCATACTATTAATTTGCATCAGATACCCCCATGGTATGACTTGAAATGCATACTTTTAAATTCAGCGATCCTAGTATCATAATCTAGAAGTCAGGAAAGAGAAGTATTCTCTTTTCTATCATGTACTTTAGGTCTGCCATGCTTCCCATATGATTTCTTTGCTGAAATTAAGATTTCAGAGTTGTGTTGATTTTGTAAAATAAAAGTGGGCCTGTAAAACAATATGAAATGGCAGATGTGGGATTAGTGTTATTGTGCTTGTGATTTTGTCTTGGTTGTCTATGTCTTTAATAGTTTACTGGAGTGACCATCCTTTTGTATTTGAGAGCTATTTTCGTGAGTGTGCCTATTTCTTTTTTCCTGCAGGATGCATTGTCAGTACCTTGGAGGTCACTTCCCAAGAGAATGTCAAAGCTATACTTTGCAATGAGAGGTACGGTAAACTGTGCTGCTCTTTTTGTAAGTAAAACACAAGAAAATGAAGGGATTCTAATCAATTGGAAATTGTTTTCATTCTGAAGTAAACAATTAATACATATCTATTTTTGTTCTCTTCCTTTGAATTTTATGATCAGTCTGGTCTATAGACAGATTTGCAGTCAGTAACGTTTTGCTGTCCATTGCAGTAATTGAAAAGTTTGAAGAGTCCGAAGGACGTAGTGCTGGGGAAGTTTCAATTGCAGATCTTTCTGCTGTTCTCAAGCTGAAAAAGGACCTATGCACCGCACAAGTATGCTTCCTGAAAATTGTTATTTTTAGTGGTATTACAAAAGTCCTCTTTATATCTGATATTTATGTTTTTGTTGACAGTCTCTCAATGAATCTCATGTGCCTGACACTCTTTTAGAAAGATTGGTGACAAATGCAACAGAATTTCCTCCTGTTTGTGCTCTTATAGGGGGAATTCTTGGACAGGTACTAGTTTTCATTGCGTTGTAAAAATGTTTGTGATATTTAACTGACAAGGTTGACTTTAACGTCTCAGGAGGTTATCAAAGCAATTTCTGGAAAAGGAGATCCCCTAAAGAATTTTTTCTTTTTTGATGTTTTCGATGGGAAGGGCATTATAGAAGACATATCTGCGAATTGATTAATGGATGAATTTTCGGTAATCTAAATCTGGGATGTAAGATTTTGCCAAAACAGCACAGAAAACGTAGTAAAATTCTAAGATCTCTGAGAAGAAACTGACCCTTCTTATTAACTGCTCGTATAGTTTCTTAGTTGGTAATTATTTATCTAGACTAATGACAGCTACAGTTAGGATCTTCTAGTCACTTTGGACCGTGGATTGTATTTCATCATCGAATGGCTTTTGAAGTTATGAAGCCTTATTTTCCTTATGTTTATTTTCCTTATGTTTATGAAGCCATATTTTCCTTATGCAGTTAGGATCTTACTTTTTTTTTGTTATTTATTTGTAATTCTGATGCTGGAATTATTTATTAGCAATAAATTTACACACAGATATCTATGTATGTACATGCTTTTTGTTTTACAAATTTTAAGCATGTGTCATGAATTGATTTTTGTTTGTAGTTTATAAATTTAACTTAACCTATGTATTCCTGAAAATTATTATAAATTAGTTTCTCCCCGTTAATTTCTGTTGAATAATACTGTTTTTATGGCCATTGTTTTGATCTCTATTTAGTGTTTGCCAACTTATCAGAAAACCTTTGTACAACCTTCCCCACAATCTTAATTTTATTTTCAATCCCAGCTTTCTTTTTATGTTAATCCTCCATTTGTTTGATCATTAAACAAATTATTTAATAGAAAAACTTGTATTCTGTCAAAAGTAATATTTGCCAAAGTTTTACACACCCCGTATTCATGCTTTTCTTCATGGCTCGGTTATCTATATCTATAATAATATAAAATATATTTTTTAGTTACTATATATGAATTGTTGTGTGTAGTGTGTGTGAATAATATACTTAACTTTCACCTAAAACGACAAAAAAAACTTGGTTATGAATAAGTGTTAAGTTTATAGTGGCTATAAGGTTTATTCTGGAATATGAAAGATTGGCCAGTTATTTCTAAGATTGATTTTTATAACGTTAAAAATAATGTTTAGTTGGCAAGAATCATGCTCTTAAGCCATAATTGTTTGTTCTTATTGAAATACATGAACCATTTTTATATAGAAAAGAACAATAAAATGTTTGTTTAGGGCACGCGGGTTGTCTATTAAAGTTGATATAGACTTAGATTGATTGACATGAGTTGAATAGCAGCCACAAAATTCAATTGTTTTGCATTGTGATATGTGATATTAGATTCGCTACCCAAACCAAGATTTATCAACAATAAACCTCTACTCTTACGTTTTCAAACTTTCATTTTCAACAAAGATGGTGTTGTGTTTTGTGTTGTGTGTGGAAGAAGATAACAATTACTCTAATAAAATATTTATGATATTTATAAAACTCTATCTATGATAAAGTGTTGAAAATACTACTTTTAGTGAAATGCGTTGAACAAATTTATAAGGATGCATTTATTTCCAAAGGTAATCAATTGAATAAAGATGAGACAGTGCTAAAGAGAAAATTGAAGAACTTTTGAAAAATGTGAACAATTCCAACATATGATTCATTTGAGAGTATAATTGTTACTTACACGATTTCTATGTACATTTGGATCCTATGCTATGTAGTCAAAGCTTTTTGTTTCTTACAAGGCTGCTTTAGCCATAAAACAAATTTTGCTGAACACTCAATTTTTTTTGTATAGTGGGTCAGTGTGGATTTAATAAGTCAATTTTTTTTTGTCTTTAAGAATTTTTTATGTTAATTTGATTTATGTGTTATTGATATTTATTTTTTTAATAAATTCTTTCTCGAAATACTTATCATCATCATGTGGATGTTTCATCTCTTTCTAGTTCTCATTTTCTAAAAGAGAATTGATAATTTCTAGCTCCAATCACTTTGTACTGGTAGAAGCTAGATCTTATCCTTTTTTATAGGTTAATGATAGAGAAATATAGTAGTTGTTTCAAAACTTTAGTTGTATTTTCAGAGATTAATTTGAATTTTTTTAGTTGAGGAGTTAATGTAATAATACTGATAATAATATACATTTTCAAGGGCTA
>Ga0209589_1002499_pt1 | contig 31909 bp, 16 predicted proteins | sample CowpeawhiteBW_FD_187525 | JGI IMG/M metagenome (GOLD analysis project Ga0209589, IMG submission 187525) | Root nodule microbial communities of legume samples collected from California USA - Cow pea white BW (SPAdes) (version 2) | ecosystem: Host-associated > Plants > Roots > Nodule | place: USA...
GTTTATAACTAATTTTTAAATAAAAAAAAAAAAGGAGATATTGAGAATTATAAAATTATTTGGTTTGAAAATTGATAGCTGTATATATGTGATTGGATTTCTTTGGGTAACTTTCTGAATCAGCTTTGATTTTTTTAAAGTAATAAAAAAATTGATCGAAATATATTTTTAATATAGAAGATAATAAATTGTCTTATCAATGGTGATGATGGTATTAGTATATTCTAGTTATTAAATTGTGGATTATAAATTTAAGACAAATTTATAAGATGAAATCAATTTAAGATTTTACAATAGAAAGGAGGTTAATTTGCTATATTGTATCTCAAATTGATCAGTAACAAGTATATCCTTCAACGAATAAATGGGGAAATAAATAAATAAAATAAAATAAAATGAATCCACATTTGATTCTATATATTTCCATCTAAGCACTGCCGCTGATGCACCAAATCCCACCAAATGTATAGCATAGAAAAGGGCAACCCATTTAATAATTAATAAGATATTAATAATAATAATAATAATAATATTAATGCTCCATGAGATAAGGTTTTGGATAGAATTATAAATTGTGACAATGAAATAACGACAATTTGCTATAAATCCTAAAAAATAATAGCAAAGAGTGAGTCATTTCAGAAAACTATGAATGAAAAATTTCTGTCATTTCAACATTTTTTATTTTAATTATAATGTTAATAATTTTGTTTATGGGCAGTTTTTTTATTATTGAAAAAATTGTAACGTTTTATTAAGGAAAAAAGGAATAAAATAATTGCATGTAGTTGGTTGGACTTTAACGAGGAATTGGAAAAGAAAAAATTTAACCATCAATTGCATAATCCAACAAAATATCTTTATTATTTCAGTATAAAAATCAATAATTATGAAGATAGAAATATTCATTTAGTATTATCACAACCATTATATTATTATATTTGTATAATTATTTACTTATAATAACTCTTTTTAGAACATCATAAATATGTTTATAGGGTGATACAGGAACGGCAACGGTCAGATTAGGTATAGTACTTTTATCCGTTATTTTTCTCGTCAAACAAATATTTTTGTCATTTTAGGTTACGGGTTCGCTATCATGAAAAAATACATATCCGTATCATATATATATATATATATATATATATATATATATATATATATATATATATATATATATATATATATATATATATTAAATAAAATTATTTAAAGTATTTTCAAAATATATAAATTTAGATAAACAATCAACTTATACAATCTAAATCAAATTATTCGATAAAATATTAATACAAATAAATTTAAATAAGTTATGTTAACATATTATTTTTTTAAATTAATATTTTACAGAAATAATTTCAATAAGTCTAAATAAAAAGATATAAAAATATGTGAAGTCAAATATTAATTATAATTAATATCTTTCAATACTTTTATTTCGATAACTTAAATTTAAGAACAAATATTAAATAAAAATATTATTAATAATTGTTTGTATGTTATACCTATATATGGATCGGATATCATGGTACATGCATTCCTCTTAGCAAGTAATTATATATATATATATATATATATATATATATATATATATATATATATATATATATATATATATATATATATAAAAAGAAATTCATTAAGTATTTTATTCACAAATATTTGTGAATACAGTATATCTACAAATATTTGTAGATATAAATTTGATCTGGCCCACCACCCGAGTTGAACCCGTGGTGAGCCAAGTTGGTTCATTAACCCGTAAAGAGTCATACAAGTTTTTTTATTAAATTGAGTTTTACATTTTGGATCAGGTTAGGTTATTTTTTTAACCAACACATAGATAATTTGATTTTTATTTTATTTTAGTTTGTATTAGAATTGTATTGAAGTTAATTTAGATTTTAATTATAATTATAATTTAGTTTGACATAGAAATATTGTGATTTTTTAATTAAGTGAGTTCGTGAACTAACCCTTTTAACCCACCAATACGTAATGGGTTGAGTCGAGTTTAACTTTTTTTTACTCACTAATAACTCAGTAAATCAAATTATGATCAATCTGTAATGAGTCGAGTCGAATCAGACCAAATTATCTATTTTGACCGTTATAGGAAATAATAACACTTTTACTCATAGAGCTAAAGTTTATAAAATAAACGTATACGCAAAAAGCAAAACTGGTTGGGAGAATGCTAAAGTTATGAAGTAATTAAGAAAGGTTGTTAAATAAAAAAGATGTGGTGTGTTAGTTTTACTTTAGACGTAATGAAATGAATAAAATGTATATGCGAAGGGAATGAATGTTCCCGCGTAGCAGCAGCAGAGCATGTGACGGCCGCAAACTCTGAACCGAACGTGGCTTGGCATTATGTGGGCCCCTTTACCTTCCATATCCGTGTGGGACCCATCATCTTCTATGAATCCTCGCCGTAATTATTGCTGGAATTTGGAAAAGGCCCACATCTCTAAATTACGTTCATTTGTTAGGCTTTCTTGAGGATGGTGTATTGTGGCATAAGAAAGAAAAAAGGAACTGCATAGTTTATTTAGATTAATTGATATACAGAAATTTGCGATCATAGATTTTAGGAGAACCAGCTTTTTTAGATTCTTTTAAGAATACAGATTAAGAAAGAAAGTCACATTATTTACACTATCTTTTTTAAATGATTTACTGTTTATATGAAATATGAAAAGAGGATTGATAGACTATTATCTTGTTTTTTTAAGTGATATAATGTGATGCTGATTAGGAAATTCATTCTAAATATAATTTTTTTTATGAAAAGATTAGAAGGTTACACACTTTAATTTATGAAATTATTCTCTTATATTTTAATTTTTTTCAGTTTTTTTCACATGATTTATTCATTTTCTTTATTATGAAAACAGCATAATCAAAATTTATAACAAAAAAAATTATATTATGGTTATAATAAAAATTTATTATTTTTAAAATTACTATTGAAAATAAAATAAAATCTTTATATAAATAAATTATTTTTCACTTTACATATTAAATTTATTTTCATACCAAATATATTGTATTATTCATTTTTTTATAATTTCAATTTCTATAAAATTTATAAAAATAATTCTAAATCACTTTTATATCATTTCATATTACTATAAACAATATGGATATTTTGGTAATCTTGTTTTTTTATTTATTAAAAAAAATTAATGTCACATTAGTCGATCTAGCACAAATTTCACTTTTTTAATTCACTTCAAAATCACATCTAGATCCCTTAAAAGAAAGGATAATGATAATTTGACTCGCTTATTTTGACATATTTTTAACCCATCATTCTAATCACTAATATATTATCACATCACAACTCTAAAAAATCAAAATCAAAAGTGGGTCAAAATATTATTATACTAAAATAAACAATATCAATTTCATCGTTTAATCATTCCAATATCTTCCTTTCCCCCTCCCTCAAATCATTCCTTATAAAAAATATCTTCTGTTTGTTTTCTTTTACAGTCAAGTCATGTGTTTACAACTTCATGTTTAATATAATTTTGCCAATTTTAATTTTTTCATTTTAAATAATAAGTCACATTCATCATCATAATAATAACAATAAGAATAATATTTTTATTTAAATTAATCACTTATCCATAGTTCTTTTAAACTTAATTTTTTATCAATCCCATTTTATTTTAATTAATTTGTTACTCAAATAATAAGTCGCATTTCGTTTTAATATAATTTAAACTTATTATATTTTATTTTAACTTACTTTGTTGACCAAAAATAAATGGGAATACCAAATTTTAACAATTAAAACATTTTTTCAATCTATCAAACTTATATCATTCACTTATTTTCATAAACTTTCTTTCTAAATTTTTTTCATATTTTATTATTTTTCTCTTAAACCAAACAACTTCAATTTCATATATCTTTCATCTCAAATTCATTCGCTCAAATTTGTCTTTAGAAACAAACATTGAATAATGAATGTGAAGAAATGGAATTAGTGAATTTGAAAAAAAAAAAAGAGATGAAAGTGAAGTTGTTTGGATTACGAGAAAAATAATAAAAAATAAAAGAAAAAGTTGATTAAAGTTTATGAACCATTTGATATATCGGTAAATATTTCTTTTTAATAAAGTTAACTAATTAAGTATATTTTTAAAAAAGTATTAATATATTTTAAGTATTTATTATATTAGAATAAAGAATAAATATTTTATAATATTTTATTTAATTTTAATTAATTATACTTGGCTGTTTAATTAATTATGAGATAGTTTTTAAACATAAATCATTATAAAATTTAGAAAAAACAATCTTTTGTGTTTTCTTCGCATGTATGAACGAAAAGATAAAGGTGCAATATTTTTTATTGCAATTTGCTGTCTCAATTTATGAGTAATCATCGCAAATTCGCACTTGTAAAGTTTTCGCTGGAAACAAACACTTCATTAGGCTATAAACTTCCATATCAAGCTGGAATTTGTTTTATTTTACACTTTGGTATAATTTGGTTCTTTAATTTTAAAATTAATTAATATATTTTTTTAATATAACTGTATTAAATTTTTTTGACGTATCACATAATTTTTCAAAAATAAGTTTGAACAATTTATAATATTTCACAAATCTTAATTCAAATATTAATTTAAAATGTTATTTAATATACACAAAAGTTAATATTATTGAATTAAAGTGACTATCTTCACTCAATTTTAAACTTTATATACCAAAATATATTAACATTTACATAAAGATACCAATTTTGCGTCCATATTATAAGACTACAGAAAAGAAAAAAAAAATCTTTCGAATTATGGTTTTTTAGGCTACAGAGGTAGGAGAGAGATATTTTTTGTCCATCGTCGTATGATCGTATCATTCCTATTATCTCTTGTGTTGAGTAATGACTGAGAATCGTTTTTATAATCATTAGTTTCCTATGAAATTGTGGATAAGATTAAAAGAGTGTTGTTGTCAATGTCTACATGTTCAACCCTAATAGATTGCCAACAAGATTGAAATGTGAGTGCAATATATACTTTCCTCAACAAGTTTCATTTCTGATTAAGTTTGTGCATCACCAATCTGTTTGCATGATGAAGTATGTGTCAATATTTTTTGTCAAATGTGTTAATTGTAAAATAGTTTGATAGTATTACGTTTGTGGTTAAGAAACATCATTATCATGAAAAGTTATTTTATTATTAAATGAATTATGATATCTATTTTTCAAAAATTACTTGTTCTATTATATTGTTTTTTTTTTCCTTCAGAAGAAAAAGCAAAAAATAATACATAAGATTCTTTACAATCGGAAGATGACATCTATTAATTTCATCTTCACATCATTCTCATGTATCATTCTACATATGAATAATAGAGATGTAGTTATTGAAAGATCGTGGTTCTATATGATTATATAACATTAGTCTTACATATATACAAGACATTTAACACCATTTTAATCCAAAAACTTTAAAATAATGATAATATAAACATTTATTCTTATATAATATTTAACTTTGTTTATTATATCCAATGTGAGACATTAACTCACACTTAAACTATTTTTGATGACTATAAAATCTAATTTTACATAGATAAAAACATGTGAATGAATACAATAATTATTTATTAAAAAAAACCCTTCAATATATAACCAACCGAAACCAGGGACAAATGAACACAGGAAATTAAAGTTTTCGAATTTCTACATTATGCATTTCTCGTTCCATTAGAGTCTTATATTGATGATGAGATTTGAACCACCGGCACCCACACATTTAGAAAGTCAAGAAAAGTCAAAATCAATCCAATAATTGACCTCTATGGTTGCATTCCATGGCCATTGTATAGGTACATGTTACTTTTCTTCTAATTTTTTTTCAGGAGAAGTCAATTAGGGTTTTATGAGCCATAGAATGAAGTAACTTGGTTTAGGGTGATAGGAATAAAATATAAAACAAAATAAGCATCCTGAGTTGTGAATTCGTGGCGTGTAGGTTACGATGAAGATATTAGAGCCCATAAAAAAACAAAACGTTGAACATATTAGAGCCGATAAGAAAAACAAAACAAGACAAAACATTGAACATATTAGAACCATCCATTCAAGTCACACAAGAGTTAAGGAAAAAGTTTCATAGTAATCATTTTCTTACTGGCATGGCACTGTAGGTATATAAAATAATAATAATAATAATAATAATAATAATATTATTATTAATAATAAGTATATAACATAATAATAATAACTATAATAGTTTATTATTAAATATTGTTTTGAACAAATGAATTGTTTCATTTGAAACATGTGTTTCAGTGTGTCCACTTTTTCTTTATCGTAACAAAATTTAAAAATATCAAAATTTATTAAAAAAAAAGTAATAATTATAAAAAATTATAAACAATAATTTTACTGTAAGTATATTTTTCTTAAACAGGTGATTTTTTATTGTGAGTAATAATTTGAATTTTAAAAAGTTTATCTAGAAGGTACAATAGTGAGAACTTGTATATACATAAAAATAATAATTAAACGAGAGAATCTCATGTTATAGATATTATATGTGTAAATATGTTTTTTTTTTTAAATTCAGTAAATAAAATATTTATGTATTAACTAGGGCATCATATGAAATCTTTCTAAAGATAACTCACGTTATAGATTTATGAAAAAAAACTACAGAATAAATTTAGCATGAAATAATTTCGTATGAATATATATATATATATATATATATATATATATATATATATATATATATATATATATATATATATATATATATATATAAAGAATCCGAAGTGGATATAATGGACTAAAATTATATTTCTAACAAATTTCTCGACAAGAATTATGAAGAGAAAAGTCTAAAATATTCAAATTTTCGATCTTTTTAATCGTGGAACTCATAAATATGTTTCTATCGTAAATTTTAATATATTTCTAAATTCATAAACATATTATATTATGAATTATGTAATTTGAAAATATATTTTATACATTAAAAGTATATTTCAGATTTTTAGATTACTATAATCGTATTTTAGATTATATAATTTAGAATAAATTCTTAATTGTATAAGTATAATATATTTTTAAATTATAATTTATATAATTTAAAATAGATTTCTAAATTACAGCATTTCAAAGTATTCTCAACTCCCATATAATTTGAACTTTTTTCATTTTTTGGAAGTGTAGAATGGAAGCACGAGAGTGTTGAAAGAAATTTATGCAGAATTGTTCTGGTTGAAGAAAATGGGCCAGGGGTTGAGCAATAACTCTCCAGTCCAGTCAAGTTATAGATTCTAATTTTCTTAGTTAAAAATAATAAAAAAGAAATGTTATGCTTATTCGAATATGTTCATGCAATACTTACAAAGTGTACTAATTTCCTCAGTGGCATTTTCTTTTCCAATAAATTACTAACAAGTGTAATCGATAAGTGTATTTAATATAATAAATAGCTGTAGTTCAAGTTGTTTTATACAAAGCATTTTAGAGAAAGTTTAAATGCACTTTTTGGTCTCTAACGTATTACGATCTTAATTCTCTAAAGTTATATTTGTAAGAATTGAAGCATCATATTTATGCAATGCAAATTTGGTATTTGAGTTGATCTTTTGCTAAATATTCTTACTAATTCAACTTTAAGTTTAAATCATAGATAAAAAAAAGTTTGACTCAAAACCTATTATCTTTATGATTTAATATTTTGAATTACAATATATTAGTCGAATATAAAATAATACCTTAACGGTCAAGAATAGAATGAAGTCTCACGAGAAGAAGTACTGCAAATTAAAAAATATCCTAAAGTTTTCTTGCATGTCATGCAGTTTCCAATTCAGAATTCCTATACCAAAATCAAAACTACAAAGAAAATCAATGGTTGTGTTACCTTTCCGACGAAGACAACATGTTACATTCACCACCGCGGGAATGAAAACGGTGATAGTAATTATTAGCTTACCCGATTCCTGCAACTCCATAACTCATCTGTCGCTGCTGCATAGTGGAAACGCAGGGAAAGGTGACATCACTGATAAGACTATTCAAGGTTGTTGTCTATTACTATTTCTATTAGACACGAAGACAAGTCCACTGCAAAACTTTAAAAGGCTACAGAAACCACAAGATACAACAATGATGTCATTCATCATCAACTGCTGCGAAAATTAATTAAAACACCAATGTTTTATGAGAAAAAAATTCCAATAATAGAACTTGAGTTATAACTCCAAATAAACCAAAAATAATAGAGGACACTGGATCATAGTATCACTTTCCTACACTTGTCATCCACTACTTCCTCCTCTTTGTAACACCACTGCACAATATTGAAGGGTGTGTTAGCATACCAAGATTTCGCATTCTATACACAACATTAGCCATTCTGTTTTCCATTTCTGCTGCCATCACTGTGTTTTTTCCCTACACAACATTGCCAACAGAAACAACTACAACAACCCTTGCAGCAGCAACTTGGTCTTCCACACTTAGGCAATGAACATTTTGTTACACCACAACAGCTAGGCCATGAGCATTTTTTGCAGCAGCATGATCCCAAACAACTAGGGAACAACTTGAGGAAGCAGCAACCCTTCATGCAGCTAGGTCTCCAACACCATTCAGGACAGTTGATAGACCACGAAACATTCATGCAGTTACTGCAGCAATTAGAGCAATTAGAGCAATCAGGACACTTAAATCTGCAACACTTCATTGTACAGCATGTTCTGCAACTGGAACAAATGTTTGACTTCGATTCCTTCGCACTTTGTCTAATCTTTTTGAGGCGCTTCTCGGTTGTTATGTTCTCCATTTCTTGGATAAATTTGCATAGATGGCGGATGTAATCAGGGTAAAGCTCCAAGTTGCAGTGGCCACCTCCTTTTATCCACAAGGGTTCATATGACTCCCTTGCCATTTTCCATAGTCCATTACCATGTAACCAATTCACAACTTCATCTTCTGTACCCTGCAATACAAATTTAGCAGATCAATCATGAAATCAAGGAAAACGCAGCAGAAATTGTTAGTTAGTCACACATACGTACACATACATATACTTACATGTATTACAAGTACAGGGCACTTGACCTTCTTTACTTTGTTGATGTTCTGCATGATTTGGGAGAAAAAATTACAATTAGTTCCGATTAAAGAATTCTTCAGAAAGAACCATTATATGTATAGACATAGCTTTTCGTACATTATGTAGGCAAATGTTAAAAGCAGATATAACATCAGTGTCATGGTTCAATTTTTATCAAGCATAAACTAGATGTTACTTCATAATGAATAACATTGTATATGTTACCTTGTAAATGTCGAAGCAAAATGTGAACTTGACATGGCAGAGGACCCGAAGGCCAGAAAGAATTCCACTGTGTAGAACCACACCTCTCAACCTTGGCAATTTAGATGCCAAGTGCAGTGTTGGTCCACTTCCAACTGATTGCCCATACAAAATCAAATCTTCTTGGCTAACTCCATATTCAGTTTCAAGGCATTCATATACTGCTTCTATGTCAGCATATGTACTGGACTCACTAGGCTGTACAATTTTAAAGAGCTTGTATCACATATCAATAACCATTCATACAATTTCTCTTAAAGAAAACTACCATTTCCTTACAACTAGACACATGTCATTACACAAATCTGAAATTCAAAATAAAAAGTCGACAGTTTTATAATCAGTTATATACTATGAAATCATTTTATCCTGTGAAAAAGAGTTTAATCAAGAGAAAATCATGGGGTTGATAATTATAGTATAAGAGAGAGAAAATCCAAAAACCTAATTCCTTAATAATTTTGAGTGAAGATGCAAAGTCATGTTCACTTTTTTGTTCTGTTACTTTAGCCTGCTGGTACATAGCGGGGATCCCCGCTTGATTCCAACAAGTGGTTTCTGAGCCAATGATCCGGGTACTGAGTATTGGATGCAGTGGTTAGTGTGTGAGCATTGGTTTGGGTCACTGTTTGTAGAACAGTGCTCTTGGTTCGAACTCGAGGTGCAGTGTGCATGGATTTGTCCAGACAACACTATTGGTTCGTATTATCACACTTGAAACGCAATAGAAAACAATCCAAACATGCCAAAAAAAATTCACAACGAAACGACAATCGTTTTGGTCATTGCAGAGCGAAGAAATGAGAGTGGAATGCAGGATACAGCAGTACCTGATAAGGTAACAACCCTTTCAACAAAACAGATTTGTTCTTCTCTTTGGGTTTATTTGTGTTGTCCACTCAATAAAACAAAACATCTAATGTTGTATTTACCAAAGAATGGCCTACCTTGCCAGTAGATGCCCCGTATCCAGAGTAGTCATATCTGCAAACCAAATATTGCATAAAAACATCAATTTTAAACTTTAGTCTCGAAATGTTGGCCCCCTAGAATACTGAAGTAACATCATTTTCATCTTTCAAAAACGGTGTACAACAATTGAACACAATAATCTCCGATTCAGATTCAATCAAGCTTCATTAAATTGGTTGAAATGGTGAAGTAAATTGATGCATCTCCATGAAGATAGATGACAGCATTTTAAATGTGCAAGTACAGAAAGGTGTTGTTATGTTTTGCGTTTTGAATTTAATGTTTGAAAGATAAGAAAATTAATGTGGAGGTGTAAAAAGGGTAAAAATTGATAGAGAAGGGTGATGGTGGAGCAGGACTAAAGCGGAAGAAAACGGTAGGGTACGTCGCCATCCATGTAGAGGTAAAAAACTGGAATACTTTATACAGAGAGGAGAAAGAAAATGAAATGGAAGACATAGAGAGATCAGGAAGAAAGAAGCAACCATAAATACAAGCTACTTTTCTTTTTCCCTTTTACTTTTACTTTTTCCAAAATTTGTTTGTTTGTTTGAAGAGGCCACGCTCAGGTGCCTAAAACTCCAACTCCCTTCACTTTCCACATTGATTGAAAAGATGTAGGAAAAGGCATTGACATTGCCATTGCCATTGCCATTCACCATTACACACTCATTCACCACCAGATCTAAAAAACCGCGCACCACAACAACTCATCAAAATCTTAACCATGCATAGATTCACCTAATCTCAGATCTACCCCATAAAACACAAACAAATCCCACCAACTCACCCAATATAATAGGAAACAAAAAATAAAAAAACTTTAGAGGAAGAAAGAGAAAAAACATAGGGAGGGGGTAAAAATAAAAAAAACAATACCACGGAGATAATACAAAACAAGGGTCAGTGATAACGTGCGGTCTTTGAACTTCGTGAGGTTTAATGAAGTAAAATAAGAACAGACAAAGACAAAAACAAAGAAGAAGAAGAAAAAAGACGAAGGAGCTTATAGGCAAGAATGATTTATCAGAAAACCACTAACCCCATGAGATTAACTCTAAGATTGACCTTGAGTTGCACGAAGAGATCGTAGAGTTGACCCAAGTCAGCGGCATTGCCATGAGAATAGAGAAGGGTGAGACGAGCGTAGGGGTTTCTGAGATAAAAGGCGACAATCTTGTTTCCATGTTTGGTGTCGACGAGGAGAACGTCGAGGGAGGTGTCATCGGCGTGGGGGATGGGCGCCGCCGTGGAGACCACCGTGAGCTTGCCGTCGTCCCTCTTCTTGAGGTGGTAGGTGGGCGGAGAAGGCGGAAAGAAGGCGAATTTCGCGGCCAACTGAGACACCATGCACCCCATTCACCCCCCAGCAAGAGATGCAGAAACTCAAACTCATTTGATGTTCACACAGACTCTAACTGCATCTGGGGGCTCCCTTCTCACACACTCTCACTCTCACACACAAACAAACAAAAAAACTTGTTGTTCTTTGAGTGAAGGAGAAGAAGGTTTTTGGTGAGTGCAAAGAATGATAAAAGTGGAAGTTAAGACCCACCAGAGAGAGAAGGGTGTTAAATGTTGATGCTATGGTATGGAAGTTACTTACTTATTTACTTACTATGGTGTGTGAAGGATTTGTAGAGTGAGTGAGTGTGGTGGCAAGGCAACACAGAGAGAAGAGAAGGGAAGAGCAGAGAAGAGAGAAAGAGTGAAAGAGAAAGAAAGGACAGAGGAGTTAATTTCAAAACTGAGTTTAAATTTATGTGCATGACTTAACTTCATACATAGTTGTCAGCTACACGCAGAAGCACCTCATGTTGTTTTTCTGCTAACTGACATTTTTTTATTGGAAAATGATACTTTCTTTCTTCCCTGTTAAAAACAAAACGGCTTTTTCTTTCCTTTTCTTTTTTATGGATATCACAGACGTTCATTTTGATTTCTATTAATTCATGCAAGCAGTTGCAAAACAGTTTATTTAAATTTAGTTTTTATTATACGTTTGTAAGTTTAAAATTTGTTTACTGAAAAAATATCCATAAATGCCTATATAATACTTCTTTTAGCCTTTACATAAAACACACTAGTTTATTTTTATCCTAATTATAAAACAGACTCATTATTTTAATGAATATTGAGACTTGTTTGAGTGATGAGCAACAAACATGTGTAAAAAAAATGATTTGAGTTAATTTATTATTAATAAGGTGTTAAGCAATGATTATATAGTTTGTAAAATATTTGAGGATGTTTGATTTGTGATGACTGTGGTTGGCATGTGTGATTGATGCATGTTATGGAGTGTCTGGTGAAGAAGTTGAACATTGATTCTGGGTGGGTACTGAGGAACACTGACACCTGTGTGTATGAGTCCTTTCAGTTGTCCAAAGCGAATGACAAAGTAACGTTTCAGTGAAGATTAGAGCAATGTTTTGTGATAAATTTGGTGGATAATTCCATATTCAGTCTTCATTTCTAAGTAGCCATCAATGTCAATTTTGATGGCTCCGTATGATTAATTATCGATCAAATCAGACATAATCATGTTTCGGAGAAATATTCTTGATCAAAGGGAAATAAAGTCTTGCACATAATGCGATTGCAACGGAGAAAAAGCCAATTTTTTCATCATTAACAAGGTGGTGATAATTCCTGCAAAAACCTCCGTTTTCTTTTTCTTTAATTGATTGATTAATTAATTAATCACTTCTTTGGAATTTGGCTTCTCTATGTGAAAGAGAAAAAAAAAATGTGATTGTTGAAAAATAAAGTACGTGAAAGGAAATTGAAAGTGACGCAACGGACAGCGATTGGAGTTACTGTTTGACGGAAATTGTGTTTATTTGAGTATAACAATAATAATAATAATAATAATAATAATAATAATCCTCTCATCTTCACACTAATTTATGCACATTAATTTATTTTTTTACAAACAAAAGTAAGTTACTCGTGTTAAAATTGTATAATATATTTATATTATATTATACAATTAAGAAAACATAGGCACGTTAAAAAATTAATAGAAAAAAAAACGATAGAACGTATCTTCAGCTGAACTGTGTTAGCTTGTATTGAGTTTAATTCACTCTAAATGATAAATATGTTTACAATCTTTTAAGTAAAAGAATCATTGTTTTTCTTAAATGGAAACTATTTTTTTTTTTTCAGAATATCTAGGAAGAATCTTGAAGCCTTTACTCACAATATGCTACTAACAAAACTACAATGGCCTTCACAAAATCGTGATCAACAAAATAAACTTTCAGCGGAATGAAAAGGCCAAGAAAAGCATAATACAAAAACATAATCTGTATGTATCATAAAATAACAATATAATACCCCTTCATATATAGCATCTCAGCATGACAAATAAAATCGAAATAAAAAAGGAAGCATAATTTCCATTTATTTAATTAGTAACATAAACTTGGAACACCTTTCTTATAAACTTCATTGGTGAGTCGAAAGAGAAAGTTAATCACTCTAAACACAATGAAAGTGTTGATCAGGTTGTTATAATTACACATCATTTGATTAAAGTATCTTTTGGATTGTTATAATTAGAGATGATTTTATGACTTGGTGAGCTAGCTAACATTCTTTAACTAATGCGTCTTACTCTACTTGTTTTTCTCCGGACAAGCCAACACAACTTGAAGCTTTTAAGCAATAATAAACATAGAAACGTAATTACCTTAAAAAAGTCTCTCATTGACTATCAATAATAATAAAATACGGACAACTACAAGTGCAATACAAGATATGATAAATAATATTAATAATAGTTAGATTTTCAAGAATGAGTTTAGTTTCACATTAAAAAAAAGTAAGTATAAGAAAGAAGACTCGTATATTTATTATTTTAAAGTTTAGTTTCACAATAAATAATGACTTAGATTCTTCATTGATTAGAGAAACTTTAATTCTTCCAATTTTTTTTACATAAACAAAAATTAGTATATGAATAAAAGTATTTTCTTAATTCTGCTAAATTTTATATATTTAGCCTCTAAAATTTATATATACTTGCATAAAAAATTTTGACACTTACAAAATATATTTTAAAAATCCACCACTAGCAGTTGAAATAGTATATTGACTTTGTGTAAATGTTGACATTGTCGAATAATAGTGTCTTGACTTTTTTATATGAAAAACCTATGTTTCATTGGTGTCAAATCTCAAATTAGAGATTTCACCTCGACTAAAAATAAGATAATTTATAGTATATAAGTGAGTACAAATTTTACTATACAAATGGTTTTATAAGGTTAAATTAGACTTAAAGTTCATTTTTATGGTATCAAAGACATTTGAAGCCTATTTTAACAAAATTTGTTGTTTGTTGAATTGTTCACGTATTATCGGACCACCTATTAATATAGTCTCATACTCTAGAAAGACATGTCTCAACGCAAAGAGATGTGTTAGAAATATCTCACATCGATAGACTAAAAATAAGACAAAACTATAATATACATCTGAGTGCAAATATTTTCTTATAAATCAATTTTATAATTTTGAATTAAATTTAAAATTTACTTCTCAATTCCTAATAAAAAAACATAACAATAATAATAAATAAATAAATAAATAAAAATGTGACATAGAAGGGAGGTACTAGGAAAATAAGCCTACATTGAAAGGAAAGGACAAGTGAGTTGTTGTGATGTGTGGGACGAAAATAACTTGACTGCGCCATCAACATTAGCAAGGCAAAGCATGTGTGTAGCCACAACCCAACAATTTCTCATCACAGTGAAAATTCAGAAAGAGAGTGAGAGAGAGATTATAACACATAACAATGCACTGTACATGAAAATTCTCATGAGACACTTGCATTGAGTGTGGTAAGAGCTTGTAGGGTCACTTCACCAATACACCTAATAATATAACTTATTTCTTATCATGTTTTCGATTTCTTCATTTTTATAAATATTTAATTAATCACAAAAAAAAAAGTCATCTTAAATATTTAAGCAAAAACTATTGATTTTGAGTTTTTGTTTGAAATTAATATATATCCGTTATCCAGTGTCTGTCCTTGAACGTGGGGTGGATATTCTTGCGTGTTGAATCATGTTTCTCTCACACTGTTTTTATACTCTCTCTTTTCATCAAGAAAAAATAGTTTTCTTGTCCCAGTTTTTACCATAAAAAGACGTGTTCAGAGTGTGCAAAAAAACAATAAAGGAAGTGTAAAAAACATAACTATTGTAAACTCGGGCATCAAGCTTAGTTAAACTCGTTTTACATGTAAATGTGAAAGACTAGCTTATGATTAATGTCTGTTAAAAGCACGAGTTGTTCACATTTACATTTTTTATTCATAAAATTAAAATTTAAAAGTGGGTTAAAAGATTTTTATGAAGAAAAATGAGTGAATGAAGTGTTAGGATGGAGAGTGATGCCTTGAGTTGTTGAGATAATGAGAATTGAGAAAGAAGGTGTGAGATTATGTGTTTTGCCATACACACTTAATTATTCAGTGTGTGGTTTCCTTTTCATGCATCATTATTATGGCAACTAAGACAAGAAAAGTGGAGAGAATCGAAAAAGACTAACATAAGAAGACAAAAAGTCAAATGAAAACGCATGACCCCAGATTGATTTGCTTTGCATATACTTCCTTAAGATAACCCTATCTCTATCTATCTATCCACCTATTATATTCTTTAGGAACCATAATATAGATGTTATGTTTATTTCAGACACCATTCATACTTACATGCCTCCTATATGCAATATGTTTTTGTGTACAAATTATAATTTTTTAGGATAAATATGATAAAAAAAAATTCATATTTAATTTTATGAATTCAAGTTGACTCGAGTAAATGACAAGCAGAAATATAATAAGAAGTGAAGTTAAACTGAACTGATCTGTTTTCTTTTCCTATAAAAATGATTTAATTGGGAAAAATAGGTTAAAGATTTTTTGAAAATTTAAAAGGAACATTATTTTTGAAGATGAATTGCAAGTGGGTTGTGTTGTTATTAGTTGGTTTTAGATTCTTAGGCATTGGTTAAAGCGAAGCGTGAATTCTACCATTATGAAGTTTTGGACGCCAAAAAAAAGTTTATACTCTAAAGTCTCTCTGGTCTACGATGCATTAATGATAGCGTTGTAATTAGTCCACCACAATTTTCCATACATAAACGTCAAATTGAATATTACCAAACATATAATATATATATATATATATATATATATATATATATATATATATATATATATATATATATATATATCACATGTAAAATCATATGAATTGATTAAGGACATGTATACGATAGAGAAATTTAAAATACTTAATCATATTTGAATTGAATGTCTTTAATCCAGTGCTTAAAAACATATATTTTTATACAACATGATTTTAATTGAAATATTAAAAATTATTTATCGTTTTATATGAATTACAAAATTAAATTATATTAAAAGAAAAGTCTCACCTTTTTTAACACATAAAAATAATAAAAATGACGAATAATAACAGTCAAGTCATCTGACGTAAAAGAATTAAACCTACATGAATAAGTTGAAAAGTTTTGAGTATTGAATAAAAAAACATAAGCATTCTATTTTATAAGAGACTTATAACTTAATTAGTTTAATTAAAATTTAATTCTTAACTAAAACTACAAATGAATTTTATCTTTTTTTTATTATTGAAGTACGTTGATGTAATAAAAAAATTTAAAACATAAATAAAAAATCAATTGTAAAAGTAAAACCAATATTTTCCAAATCTTAAAAATATATTTTTTATCAAAATTTAAATAATATATATTAAAGTGTTCGTTCTATAACATTTTTATATTAAAATAAAAGCTGGAAAATCTTAAAAATAATATCACAAAATAAGATTATAAAAGATAAATTAAAATTTGATTGTTACAGTGAAAATGATCTTATCTAAAATGGTTATTGAGGAAACAACTTGTATAATAATAGGTGTGGCATTTGTTGGAGGATGTAGGGTCTTTGGGAAACATAGTTCCATATTCTCATTTGTCATGCACAAATGTAGATGGATGAATCATCATTTTTAGTTTGATTTATGTTCATAATTTCTCTACGGTTGTATTCTGATTTGATTTTATGATAATACACAAAAACATTTTATTCACGCAACCGTGAATTTATAACGTTATATTTGCTGACAATTTATTATGAACAAAATTAATGGAATACTTGTAAAGCAAGAATATTTTATGTTTTAAAAACATAAAAGCATTTAATTTTTTTTAATAAAAAAGATTATTTATTTTAAAAAAATGTAGTTATTTATGTCATCTTATCTGTCAAGAAGGTGAAAGAATCATTGTAATTATTTTAAAAGAAATTAATTGTGATATATTTTTTATACAGAAAAATATGATTTTAGTTAATTAAATTTACTGGATAACATTTAAAGATGATTATTGTAAAAATAATAAATTTTAATCAGTTAATTATCTATAGATAATTCGAATAAGAATGTGTGTATTATATTGGCTATTAACATAAGAAATTTAAATTCTTAGCTTATTAAAATCAGTTAACAATTTGATGTCAAACACGTGCAAATTTGTCATCCATGTTAGCAAGTACATTTTAATCATTTATTTGTATAGATTCCTTACTTAATTAGGGGTTAAAGTTTCTATGATCAACATTTCCAAGTATTGCGAATAGATAAAAAATTTCATGTCAATGTACATCCTCAACTCAATTAATCCACTTTTAACATAGACGAAGACTTGTATTAATTTATATATAGTAAAAAGAAATTTTAAAAAAGTAAATATATACATATTATATATATATATATATATATATATATATTACCTTTTTAATTATATAAAACATACAAGTATTCAAACAAGTCTTATAAAATAAATATATCTTTTTCCGTCTGTAAGATATATATATATATATATATATATATATATATATATATATATATATATATATATATATATATATATATATATATATATATATTTATTGTCACCAAATTCAACTTCATTTTGTTTATTTCGGCTTCGTTTAAATAAGCATTGCATTTTATTAGGAATTTTCAATACCTGTGAAAATTTCAATCCAAAAAGCAAAAAGGAAGAAGATTATTGTTTTAAAAGTAAAGTTACTTTTAAACTCTCGTGCTCCTACATATGAAATCCAGAAAAAACACACACACACACACTGTGACTCTTCCCAAAAACTCTTGGACCACTTAAAAGAAAATAAAACTTATGTTTTCAGTTTCTTATATTTAGTTATCTAATTATAAATAATTATTCTTTTTCAATTGTAAAAAGAATAAACTTACACATTTTTTTTTTATTTTAAAACTAAATTCTTCAATATAAAAATTAGAAACACTACCTTCAATCAAGTTTTATCAAGTTAAATAGATTGAACATTAAAAAAAAGTTAAGATCCAAATCAAATCAACAAACTAGTTTGACTATAATTGATTTATTATCTTCATAAGTAAACATGCAAAATATATAAATAAAATATTTGTTATAATTTACTCACGTAAGTCAGATAATAACACATTTTCAAAGAAACAATAAAATTATAAAACTTTATAATGGCTAATAATGAAAAAAAAAAAAACCATTACTAGTTTAGTTTGGGTTGATTAACTTTTTAAATCCTCTTATTTGATGGGACTGGTTTAGTCGAAAATTGTAAGGTCTTAATAACTGTTACATTGTACCATTTATATGAAAGGAAACAAAATTATTGTTGTACCGATTAATTTTACTTGACATTCTCATATAAAGTAAAAAATTGGTTTATAAAATGTTTTATATATATATATATATATATATATATATATATATATATATATATATATATATATATATATATATTGATAGACAAAATTATGGTTGTACTGTTCAATTTTATTTGACATTCTCGTATAAGATTAAATGATGGTTTATAAAATGTTATACATTTAATTTAATTTTAATAATATAAAGTTACTAGTTCGTGCTCTCAAAATCAAGTATCTATATTAAGAGTCCGACTCATTCTTACATTCAAATTATATTATCATAAATATTTGACTTTACTTTTAGAAGAGTCATATATTAAATTAAATTCAATGATTTTGCACCTCACATACTACTTGCACTAGTACCAAACTTTATCTCAAAAACACAACACAATAAATTTCTTTTACAAGACACTATTCTTTTGCATACCACCTCTCCAGATTATGTAACCTCCATCAACTTCCACCACTAATATCTTCCTATATGTGATTCAATTATTAATAGAGTCATGATAAATATATTTTTGAAATCACTATTTAATACACACTATAATCTCAATGTATTAGTTTCTCACTAAAAATAACTACATTCACATTAAATACATAACTACATTCGCATCAAGGATATACATGTATCAAATCAACATCTCAGAGTAGATTATGGTTTATGTCTTGACTCTATTTGGTCTCACACTACATATCGTAATAGATAATGACTAAAATTTTGAGTCTACTCAAACACTTAGCCATATAAAACAATCGATTAGGACTAGCATACTCATTTTACTTGACCACCCACCCACCCACTTTTATTTAAAACATATTTAAACTATTTATTTTTATCAATGATGTGACAAGTTTGCCCATCGAAACAACACTAGGAGTTTTTCAAACTTAGGTTCGCTCAACAAGAAACCCCTGGAAGTATACTTGTCCAATGGGTCATTTTATTCGTCTAACAATCAATCCTCTTAAGCTCTCTGGATTTTAATATCTCAAATTTCACTTAGTGAAGAGATCGACTCATTTGGCAACTTGACCACCTTGAGCTCTTTGAATTTTATTAAAATGAATTTTGCTCAACAAACAATTACTTACCTAACAACCAAAATCCCGGGAGCCTTATTTACCAAGGTCACCTAACAAGGCTTGAGTTGCTTAGTGACTAAAATGGTCTAAGTTCTCTAAATTTTCATAAATTCAAATTTCGTTCAACGAGTAATTGGATCATCCAACAAGTTTGCATAATTTTATAAATATGACAAATATATAAGTTTGATCCATTGAGTTCAATTGGTGGTTTTATCTCTCTTGCAAGTCACAACTCCATTTCAATTTTAAAATATGATACCATGAATCAATTTAATATATATATATATATATATATATATATATATATATATATATATATATATATATATCCTTAGTTTGTTCCTCAATTATGTGTTAATATCTTAAATCAAAATCTCAATCAACATTAACAACCATCATGTCTTAAATGACCTCAAATACTAAACTCATCATATATTAAATACCACATTCAACGGGTCAAATTATTCAACTAATAACAATAAACTAGTTTTCCTTACTTGGACCGAGTATTATGATCCTATTACAAGTATCCTCACTCACACATGATACCATATATGTATACAAAAAACTTATATCAACAATCTGAATATACTTTAATACTCTTAGACAAGTAAAAGTTCTTCTTGAACCATTTTGAGTCACACACAACCATATAACAACACATGCATATAAAATTTTTAAAATAATTCAAAAAAAAATATACGATGAACATATAATAAAATTTTAATTGGATAGAATTATTATCCTTTACATTAAAATTCCTATAATAATCCTTGATGTTAAAAAAAAATAGAGAACTCAAGAAATAAAAAAATATATATATAAAAAAAGGGAAAAAATTCTAAAAAGATAGACAAGTAAAGATATTTTTTTATTTATAAGTTTGACTTTAATAGTAAAATAATCAAACTTTAATAAATTAATTATTTTTACTCTTAAATATATTTAGATTCTTACTTAAATAAATAATTAAATTAAAAATAATAAATTAATTTTGAAATTAGTGAGATAGACGAGTGATGTCATTGATGGATTGGTTCCATAGTTATCTATGATGTTGGAGTGCAGTGACATTCATCCGTTCATTGGTTCATATGATATATGATTTGAAATTTGACTTTGTGAAATAATGGATGCATGCAAAGATGTGGGGGGCCCTGCATCATCTATCTTATCTCAAGGCTTTACGATCGAGACAACACACCAACTTCATATTCATTCCAAACATTTTCTACAAAATCTTCTATTCTTCTTCCGCGTCTTTCGCTTCCTTAAATTATTCAATAAATTCTACATTATGCTTCTTGCTTATATTTCACTAAGATTATAGTTTTTTTCTCCATGATATTTTTATGAGATTCTTCTTCTGTTATTCATAATAATATACAATAATTGAAAAATAATAATAATATTATTCTCTATCATGTACGGAATTCATTACATTTTTTTATCCACAAAGAATTAATTTAAATTAATAACAGAATACTTGAAGATGTTCTTATTCATTTACAGAAAAATGAAAGAAAGATGTAATGTATCTCTAAGACCTGTCAAAGACAATAATATAACTTTTACGTACAAAAATTAAGGTTCTCCTAGACATTTGGCATAAAAATATATAACACAAGGTCTTTTGAACAACATCTAAGTGACATTCTTGTTAATAAAATAGAGCTTGGATAGGTCCCAACAACTTAGTGTACTAGTGCAATAAACCGACAATATAATCAAAACTGAACTTTCAATGTAAGAGTTATACCTTCCCAACGTAAAGCTGAACATGAATCTTAAGATTAGTCACCCAAGTCACACCTCTCTCGACCAATCTACAAGATTACATAAAAAGTAAATACAAAACTAGGTATGATTGGTCTGTAATGCTTTCGAAACTATGGAATTCATTACATTATAAGTCAATTTTTTTATTATTCTTGTTATCAACTTTTTTCTTTATTATTATTACTACTACTTATAAAATTTATATTTTTTACTTTTTGAAATAAAATATAAAATATAGGTTAAAATTTTATTCATTTGACATTTGAAGTAAAAATAAAAGTTATTCAAACAGGTTCAAAAGTGATGTAACTTCACATTCCTTAGAAGTTAACAAAAGAATTTAAATATATCTTTTTTTAATATTTGAAAATTGTAACAAAATTTTAAATTTCAAAATAAATAATATCGTAAACAAAAAATTAAAATATAATTTAAAATAAGTCGTTAAACTAAATAAATGAGAAATTAAAGATATAATTTGTTAAATAAAAAACTGGGAATAACTTTCAAAATTTTCCATTTCGTTATTGGTATAATTATGTAGGTCTAATTAATTTTGGGTCACGTGACTTCCATTTTAAGCAGTGAAGTTCTTCCTTCCCTTTTTGACATTTTTCCGCTATTTCTATACTTTGATTTTGGCTTTCTTTCATGTCAACACAACAAGGTTCAGTGACACTGACCACAAATATTGCTTATAAACCAAAAATTAACTTCTTTTAATGGCAGACCAATTTACCTTTATATAAAAGCATTCGACAATATCAACTGTAGCATAATTGACGACTTATAATAATTAATCACATCGTTTAGAGCCCAATAATGGTGCTTAGTTCACGATTAAAAAAAACCAACACAATTTCTCCTTTTTTTCATTCACACATTAAAAGCAAACTAAACCTCTTCCTTTGGTTCACCAAGAGCCAAAGTTAGAACATCCAAATTGAATTTATATGCTGTTTATTTATTTCCCTTTTATTTCTAATATGCTCCAACTTTTTTAAAACAATTATATCATATGTCCTACACAAATTATTAGGTTAACCAAAAGGTTATTAATTTATATATCATATGTATGATATTCTTAATTTTTCGAGTTTGAATTATTGTGTATTGGAAGGGCTTCTTCAGAAGGATGTAAAAAATATAAAAATAATTTGATACATAAATGTAAATTAAAAAGTTAATTTGATTTTTTTTATACCTTAATTTTGGATAAACTTCACAATTCCATCAATTTTATTAATTTTATTAATTTTATTATAATGTAAATGTACATGTGATTTGAATAAACCCATCTAAAGTATTGACTAAAAAGATACGAGTAAATTAAAAATAACTCATAATAAATAACTCGTTTAACTACATAGTAAACAGTTATTTCAGTTTCTAACTACAGGTAAATATTATCATAGTGTCATAAATTTCTATAATTTTAAAATAATCGGATTGCAATTTTATTTTACCTTTTTTTTATTGTTTTAACGATTAAAGGAAGAACGTGTTCCCAATTGAAGGAGTAGAGTGAGTTATTTGTGGATATGATTGCAAAAATTTGGTGTGTTAGAAGCTGAATTGGGTGATGGAAGGAACATGCACAGTCCTCGGAAAGATTTGGTGAGGCTCGTTGGTCATCGTAAGTAATAAAGAAGTAATTTTTACCCTGCATCAGAATGTGACATTATTCCAGAGCCTCGTGCATGCAACCTCAAACAACTCGTTTTAGGGTTATTCAAATCACATTCCCCTAAGCTTCATTACACTTGAGCAGTGTCGTAACGTTACTACCTACGGTTTTTGGGACCAGACAACAGTTGCCATCATTTTTTTTTAAACAACTGGATCGTAATAGTTTTTATGTTGTTATGTACATGTGTTATGTACATGGAACTTGAAATATGAATCAGGCACTACTTTATTTCACCTCGTCTTAGAATTTTACTTTAATCAATTCGAGGTATTTTAGCTGTTTTAAAGTTCATTTTCTTTTTAAAAACTTAATAGCAAAAAATGGAACTTTTTCAAGAAGCTATTGAAGGTCTGATAGGACAAAATTTGTTATGGAGAAGTTTGTGAAAAGGAATCCTAATAATGTTTTTTTTTTTCGTGGAGTGTGTTCTTTAAAAAGTAATGATGAGTGCTAAATACGTAGAATCTTTCTGCGTTAAGATTAAAAGTTTTATGTTGCAAGAGAGATGTTTGTTTTGGTAGATTGGATTGATATGTATGAAATTTGGTAGTTTAGTATGTTAATTTTAACATGTGTCGTTACTTGGGTGATGTTGTTGTGGAGGGTAATAAAAAAAGGAACACTAAACCAATAAACAATGGGGCGGTGACCTTGGTTGTCGACCCGTTCTCGTATTTCGTATAGCAAACAGAAGGAAAGTGGAATGGCATTGGTCACATTAACTGATTTGGAATCCTGCAGTGCAGGGGCTGGGTGCCGAGTATTAAACTCTTGCATATAGTGAAATCATTATTGCCATATCTACACGTAGTAAAATCAAATCACTGTTATTCAAACATGTCCATACTTAGAAACACCAACTTACAAGGGACAACAGAAATGGAAAGCTGAAGGAAAAATGAAAGGGGAATCACCAATTCTCTGACTCTCCACATCTGGTTACAAGTTTTAAAACGAAAGAAGGCTACCTCATTTTAAGGCTAGTCACAAGTTTTGATAATAACTTATTAGTTCCCATCCTGTGGAGATTAATAGTCAATAACCAAACTTTAAAATTTCAGGGATCTTCACCAGCGAAACTAATATTTACTTGAAGCAAAGAAGAGAAGTGAAGGGTTAATGACCGATATGGGTGTTTTTCCACACAGAAAGCTACCTAACAATAACAGTAACGAAACAACGTTAGTCTAGATTCAGGTCACAACAACCTCTGAGCTTGCTCGATTACAATAATCCAATAAATATTTAATGGTTGAAGCTTAAAACACGGAGATCCTTCTGACGTTGTATTAGGTCAGAATGAGGATCTATCGAACAACGAAGGATCGAAACACATAAAGATAACTTTTGATGTGTGACTTTACAATGTCCTCAAAGATTTATTCGCAGGTTTTTCCAAATTCAGGGAAATGAGTTGTATAAAGTGAGACCAAGCAAAAAAGAGGTAATGCAAAATATTCATTTTTCAAGTAAGAAAAGAATGAACCTTAAATATTAAATCATTTTCAATAACCGATCAATAGAATAGGAAAATAAAGACGAGGCCCATTATCATAGCTATAGGAAGCGGCGAAATTAGTAATATCGTGTATTACTAACTAGAAAAAAACTATTTCGTAAGAGAGCCCGTATTTCTTACTAACTACTTCGTAAGAGAACCCCTATTTTAAAATATCTGCAATCAGATAGAGGGGACTATAGCTATTTTGAAATGATTGAAATATTTGTTGAACACTGTATGAAACATCGGAATCAAAGGTGAACCGAGACAAACAACGATGCCAGCTATCAAAGTGATTCGGAGCTTGTGAAGGAAAAATACAATAAAAATTAAAGATGTTTGATTGAGGGAAAATGAATAGCTATAATGGAGGAAATCAATACTATGAAATCCACCTCATTTCCACTATCCCATTCAACAAAATAATCATCACTGTTTCTACTTATCCAGTTATCCTACTTGCATGCTACTAAACAGGATACAACAATGAATAGCTATAACATCCCGTTTCAGGCTTCACGGCAACAGTGATAGGCTCAATCCAACAAATTACTTATGTCAAGAGATTATTAGCTAATTATTTTAACATGGAAACAATATAAATGTACCATGTTTTCATGATATTGATGCAGACACCAAGCGTTTCCACATAAATTATACCTATCACATTGCAAACAATGATAAACATGAGAAAATAACGGTAACTGTAGAACTTTCATGTCGCCAACATGTAATGATTCCATCTGAACAATTCGATTCTGAACATGTAATATTAACATCTATTCCTCTATTATTGAACAAACTGGACATCATTAAAAATACAAATGGTAGAAATTAGATTTTTTATCTATTCAGCTAGCTAACCTGATAAAAAAACTGTAGATAAATATTTAGTATTTTATCAGAGCCAATGAACCGGATCTGACACCGAACTAAGAGAGACCTGTACAGTAACCAGCTGAATTTGAACCATCTGAAACAGATTCCAGATTAATTGAACGCTGACAACGGCAAGAGCAAAGGGAAAATGACAAAATATGTATTTGACTGCAATCTTCAATCAAGCTAAATCATTCGGTGTAGTAATTAGGCAGTCCCTCAAAGGAATCAGTCGAACTTGTTTGACTGAGGTCTTGCAACTTGCTTCTGAAAGGGAACAAAGCAGTTGGAGCCTCCATCCATGAAAATAGAGTCAGTAGGGTAGAGCACGTAAGGTTCAAGAAAAGACAAGCATTTTATTTGGAGCTTGCATCTGCTTCTTACCGTTAATGTTTAGCTTAATTCCGAATCATGTTGTAAACAAGTTAACTAGATAGTATCTCGGGCTAGAAATATTCAAGCAATAATTTATATTTGATACTATTACAAATAAAAAATCTTTAATTAAGGGGTAACCGAACCATAATCAATTAAGTGCTATGAACATCTTACACAAAAAAATCTCAAATGCTTCAAGTAACTATCAAGGACAATTCCAAAACAACATATTTGCCAAAAATAAAGGCTTATTATCATTTTCACCATATTAATAATTGCAAGCTATTAGCTATACATTATTGAGAGTGAAGAATGGTATTAAAAACAATAATAAATTGCAGCTCAAGCCTCAAGAAAATCATGCAGTTCACCCAAAAGCAATAAACATCAACAAAATACCAGAAGCATGTACAGAAGTATTTGAACCCCCAACAATAAATAGGATTTCAATTCTAATCTATAAGTTGTACAATAGAACCATAGAAAAATATCAAATTTCTGTAGTTAGAATTGTACCTGCATCAGTGTAACGAAAAAGATGCAGATTTCAACTACTTCCATGGCTGTGACAAAGAAACTACAGGAGTTGATGCTTCAAATCCTTTTTTTCCATGTATAGCAGATTTCAGCACATTATATTGCTCAGTCACAGAATCGTACAGGGCTTTTGTGAAAACGTCCTTAGCCTACGCAGAAAACCCACACTGTATCATTCAAGTTAAAATAAAAGAACCTTCCAGATATTGAATTTCATGTATCAAAGCACTTCCAAGTTCAGATAACTACAACCAAAAAATAATAAGTGAACACGATCAGGGAACCCAAGGATACATAATACTGACTTTGTTCATCATATTACGAAAAACTACACTCAACCAGCAAATATTGTAGGTGTCTTGTACATCCCCAGAATACATTGGCACAAAATAGTTCCACAAGTCAGGAGGGTAGGAAGCCTATAGATTCACATGACTCAATATACTATTTTGTAATGCCATATAACAACTTACACATTAACACCTCTCTATCACAGTACCCATCACATCCCATACTTTTCACTCTTTCTTTTTTTTTTTAAGTTTTTCATACAAATAGCATTTCTTAAAGAAAAATACTACTTTATAAATCATTTCATGTTGTATCCCATTCTTAAGCAGTCACATCTCAGTTTGAATATAAAAAAATGTAAAATGAATTCTAAGAAGAAAACCGCAAGAATAAATGACAATAAATTTAGTTCAGTGCAGCTCATCAAACTCACATTTTCAGGATTTTCACAAGTAGCAGTGGCTTCAGAAAAGCTTATCGCTGGAGCCACTGATATGCCAGCCCCATGAAAGGATATAATTCTTTTCTCCCCAATTTCTTTCTCGACCTGCAAAATTATATGGTCGCAATAAAATTAAGATAAAGCATTAGGATAGACTCTCAAAGACAAGAAAACCATACCTTTAGCGGAGGGGGCATTATATCATGGCATAATATCGCCAAAGGATATACATGACCTGGTGGACCTGAATGTTCAACAAGTCTTCGCATATTATCTACCGAAGAAATATCAAAGGGTGCCTGAATATTAATATGCCAAAGCATCAACAAAATGGTAATGTAAATATTATGGACTTGGAAATTGTGCAATATTTTTATTTAGAACGTATGACACTCACAAATCTTAAGGTCACCATTCTACTTGACTGCATTCACAAAGTAGGACATTGGATATAATACACACCCTATACTTGTTACCCCTTCTATTAATACCCCACAAGCACCAAGAAGGTATTGGATATAGGATACAGTCCTTCAAACTTACCTTCCTATGTTTAAATCAATTTCTCTTACATAGAATGAAGGACAGATTACACGCAAACCAGCACAAGGCTATAACAACTTCAAATGGAAGTACAGTTATAACATAGAACACAAGTGAAATAATCCATGGCCCAGATATTCAATATTAAGCAAACTCAATATTGAGCCAGAAATCCGGATTTTAGTTCTAGCCACCCCTCCAAAAAAAATCTATAGCCCAGCAAGTGGAATAAGGTTTCACTGTAGAATCAAACACTGGATCAGATAAATTTCATCATTTTCAAAAATAAAATTCACAAAGCAACCTTTGCAAACAATTGATGATGGTGCTTAAATAGAGTACTATATCTGACTCACATCATTGCTTCTAAACAAGATAAATGCCTACCTATCTTAATCCTTTTCTAAGAATATACTCTAATAGCAAATAACAGAATAACCATAAAGAACAAGAGTTGCAGTACCCTTCTGGAAGTGTACAAGATTGTAGCACTAAATGCCAATACAAACTTTTCAATAGTCACATAAAAGAGAAGGAAATAAGGTAAAATAAATCAAACTTATCATACAAGTTAAAATCAAATTGTGCATTTCAATCTTTTTAGATGTTTATCGCTTAGCTTCTTTTAAAGTTGAGATACATAAGTTAATTGTCATCCGTAAGAGGAATTTGATTTGTTTCAACTTTATTCTTTTCCTCTAAATGCTAGTTATGAAGTTTATCCAATCTGTCCTCAGGTCAATGTCAAAAGGTATATTTCTGTAATTGAAGTTCGACTAAACTAAAACTGTGCCACACTTTTTATATTTTACTTTAACAAGAGGGTGAACATACCGGCACCCATTCTCTGGTCTGGGCATCTGGGCGATCCCTACCACCGCTAGGGGCAATCCAGACTATTTGTGATCCATTCCTGTACCAAAAGTCCAAGATGACGGATAAATAACCATTACATACAAAAAATACTATCTAAAGTAAACATGCCCTCTGCTGTTACATCCTCTTTCCTTTATGATCTTTTTGCAGATTTCTAGAAAACGGAACTCAATTTGATGCATTAAGGTCTAAAAAAAGTGTGCTAGGAGAATTGATTAATAAGCATGCACTATAATTGACGCATTATGCTCTGCATAAAGTGTACTGGGGCATTAGATAATAATTAAGAAACCTTATTTAATTTCTCTAATTATTCATACGGAAAACAAGAAAAAACGTAATTGGGTTCAAATTTTGATAACTAAATACTTGTATAATAAACATCTTCTATTTTTCTTCCCTTCAACAGTAACTTAAGGCCAATTTTTAGTTTTTCCTAAATAAAAGCATCCATTTCTCAATAAACCAACGGATATACCTTAAAAGCATAGCCATTTCCTTCAGAGCTCGTATGTTTGCAGTTCTTTTCGTCTCTACAAGTGCTGGATCATCAAGCATGTGCTTTTTAGAGTAAACACAAATGAGATTCCTATTAAAACGAAAGTATAAGTAAAAGGTTTCAGAAGTCAACTTCGTTCATAGAAGGAAAAATAACATCACAAATCTTTAATTCGATAAACAGAAGTACAAAAATAAACCTGCCAATACTGAATGGTTTGGACAGAGGATCAGTTATAACTCTATCTCCTGCAACATAGGTCTGTGGAACAAACGGCATAATTCAATAACTGGAAGGATTATAAATATGGACAGCCCGTCCTTCAAAATAACCAGACAATAAATATGCAAACTGTACCAGGTTTTCAGCTATATATGGGAGTCGTGTTTCAAGAAGCAATGCAATGATGGCTGGATCAGCTTCAGTTTGGTGATTTGACATCAAGATGATGTTGTGTCCCTGCAGTAATTTTTTCATTCTTTCAATATTTTCTCCCACATCAATGAAAATGTTAACATAGGGCAAACATACACAGGAACCTACAAATCAGAATCAAGTTTGGCATTTCATGTAAAGTACAGGACAATTTTTTTAAGTAATAAGCAGTACTTACAAGACAAATTATAGATACAGCAGAAGCATTAGAAACATCAACTTAGTATCTACTACCGGAATTGTAGGAAAATCGGAAAACAATCAAGACAATCACATGATTTCCGTCAATTCCCACAATCTCGATCTAAGATTTAAACTTAAAGACTTTTACACATCTAATAAACATAAACTCCTAAAAGGTTATATGCCTCATGCATAGATACCGACCTTTGGGTTAAGATAGAAGTAATAAAGGAGAAATGCTGGACTTTAGATCACTGCCCTCACCCTACTTGGTGAGATAAGGTTAATACAAATTCTACCATACTTCACAGTAAATAATCCCTCAATATGAAGAAAGCGTATTAAAAATTGGCACCTGCTTAAGTTTCTCTTCCATTTCAATGAAAAGGGGCATGTTGCCAACATAAGAATTTCTGCAACAAAAATATCACCTTTAAGAATAGCTACGAGGTGCAGGCAAATGGAATAGACATTGTCTTGATACAAGCTTATTATATATGGGCCTTTAAGTGCCATGAATATAAATGGGCATACAGATTGCTACACCCAGGGATTACACTTCGGGAAGTGTTTTAGATACCTATTAGTAGTATACAGTTCTATGAAAATGCAACAGAGAGCCTATTTCAGAAGTAATTGGCATGGTTCCAAACCTTTAAATTAACATGTGCAGAAAAGCAATATTTAATTCATTCAAAACCAAAGGCTCTTCTCTAGATACAAGTCACAAACAAGGAAGAATCAAGTTAACTACCAGATAACACCAGAAATAAAATCATATGAAGAGAGTCATGGCTGAACATAGTTAATTTTGCCTGTTCTGTATGCATCACCAATTCATAGTAAACCTCCTTTTGAGGCCACATAGAAAACTGAGAAGGATAGCCAGTAACAAGGCATAGAATGCTGCAAAGGCACATACATACCGGTAGTAGGCACCCCATTCCACTTTGTCATAAACTTGTTTGTATCAAGACCCGACACAGGTCAATTAGTTTGTCTATTAACAGCCTATGCAGATTTTTCTAAAAAGAAATATACACTCAAAAGTTGCAAAAATGAAGCAGAATTTTTTAAAGACTGGGAGAGATTAAAAACTTCAGCATTCTTGCTCTATATACTATAGTTTGATAGCTCAAACCACACAGGATTAGACACAGAAAAACTGCTATCCCTCAATGTTTAAGCCTCAATATTTACAGGTGAATCTTAGAAAAATAGCATCTTCAATATGTCTCAAGTGTGGTGTTCTGCTTACAAGCTTCTCCAGGAATCTTTATCAATCAAAATTTTAACTTACATTTATTTACATTCATAACATTGTTTGCTCTTTTGATTTCTACAACAATTACTTCAACCTAGTATGGGATTTCACTAACCACCAAGCAAAAATTCAAGGAGATCAAAGGGCAATCGACTACTGGAAGGTGCAGACTCCAGAATTCATACAAGATATGCCTTAATAATGTGTACATTGCATTTGTAGTTTGTACACCATTAGAAGAAACATAAAAATCATCATAAATAACTGTATTGCTATTTTTCTTGATACCATCAGCTTCAACACCATGTGTTAAACACATTGAGACTTCAATGTTCTAATAGGGCCTGTACTACACGTTAAGTTCCCCCCCTTCGCCAAAAAAAAAAAAACATAATCCCTT
>Ga0209589_1002500_pt1 | contig 31908 bp, 13 predicted proteins | sample CowpeawhiteBW_FD_187525 | JGI IMG/M metagenome (GOLD analysis project Ga0209589, IMG submission 187525) | Root nodule microbial communities of legume samples collected from California USA - Cow pea white BW (SPAdes) (version 2) | ecosystem: Host-associated > Plants > Roots > Nodule | place: USA...
AAAAAAAAAAATATATATATATATATATTTTTTTTTTTACATTATTATATTTAATCTTTATAATATAATTTCTTCGTAATACTCCCGTCTCGCTTTCAAAGTCACAAATAAAATTCGTATTTGATAAATTATATTGAATCAATCAGCTATTTCTCATAACTATATAATACTCTGGTTATACTAATCTAATAATCATTTAACATTTGTAAAATAAATATTTATTAAGCGATTTCAATTTTCCACGTCTTGTTCAACATTTCGTTTTAAACAAAAACTGGAAAGCACTTTTTATTTCTTCTTTGAATTTATCTAAAAACAATCCCTTTCATGTGCAACTCTTATCTCTATGTATGGACTTTCACGGAAAATCATTTCTCCCATCATATTATAAACATATTTGAAAATATTTAATTTACAACACACTAGAACTATAAATGGTTATTCTAACCATAACCTCATGCTATTCTCCACTCATAATTAATTTTCTTTTATGAGTTTGAATCATTAGTAAAATTTCAGAATAAATTTTCAAATTTTGACTTTCTACATCAATATACACCAAAACAAGTATACTTTAACATGATTTTTCCTTTAAAATATATTCATCATCCTCAATTCACAGTTTAATAAGTATCGTCCATTAAATCATCAATATACAACACACATATCCATTGACAAGGTCATCATCGTCACAATTTCATACATAATTATATTATAAAAGTTCATCCGCAAATATTCACATAATCACCAAGTATATTACATAATAACTTAACAACACACATGCAAAATTAGTTAGGTATTTTTTAAAAATAAAACTGCAGCTTGTACAAAATTCCAAAAGTTATATTCTTACGTTCACATTAAAGATAACTTATTCAAGAACTCAATACAAAAAGAATCAACACAGTTGAATAATTATATAAAAAAGTTATGTACTAAACAAGTGACAGATGTCAAAGTTGTCAATAACCTAATATATGAGAAATTGTCCATTTTAGACTTTCAAACAAAGATTCCAACAGTCAAAACAAAACATCATATGTCTAGAACCTGTTGTAAAACTTTCAGCTCGATCTCATGGTTAATGAAGTAAGAATTCAATTTTTTTCGAGATGACTAAGAGCATAAAAACTCAACTCGTCCAACGAGAATGCTCGCCCAACGAGAGAAACTCTATGTTAAAATTAATTTTGGCACTTACTGAGCAAGTCGTCACCCAGCAAGTTTGCACGATAGAGAAGCTTAGAATCTGCAGTTTCGTCACTGCCCAACATACTACAAGAGCCAAAGTCAATTATACCATGTCAGAAACAATCTTTAACTAGTTGCAACCCCTTAATAATACAAACGTATTTCAATTAACATGCATTTAACAAAACTCTAAAATTTTTCCATAACACATACACATCAAGACACGTAAAAATTAGGTATTTCTCCTTTCTAAATAAAATCAATAACTCATGGAACAAAAAAGTCATTATGCATCATAACAACGGTACCCGTAACACAAATTCAACAAGCAACAACAAATTTGACAAAAAAATCATCATGCAATTTTTTAAATCCCAGCTTCAGTCATCTTGTTGTGTTGGACAAATTTCTACTATTTCTTCAAGGTGTTCAAAGATCTAGAAACTCTAAAATGGCTCTAGAAACATAAATACAACTTAAGAGAACATACACAAGAAAGAAAACAACGGAGTGGAAAAACTCTCTTCCCATGATTATGTTGTTAACTCTAACGAAAAGAAAGAAAAATATTAAATTTTAAAAAAGGAGAAAATAAAAAAAAAAAAAGATGATTCTAGAACATTTGATTACGAAGTAATCTTATATATTTTAAAGAAAAAAAAATAGAATTTTACATTTTCTATTCATGAATCAATTTTTTTTTATATAATATATGAATATAACGTGAAATAAGAGAATTATATAAATAACTAAAAGATATTTCTAATAAACAGGTAAGATATATTTTCATATATTAAACTTGTAGGTATAAAAGAAAACTGGTGAAATTTTTTTTTCAAAAATGAATTGAATTTTAAATTCTTTAACCTGTTATCTTATCTCAATAAAACGTTACTAACATTGTTTTTCCCTTCAGAAATTATTTTATCCACTAACTCTGATTTTTGTCGGTTTGTGACCATGAGACTTTTCGAGTGTAAAATTTAGTAATATTTGTTTAAGGTAGTGTAAAATAATACTTTTACACTACCTTAAACAAATATTACTAAATTTTACCAATTTTTTATTATTATATGAAATTGTATCTCTTAAATAATTTAAAAATATTAAAAACAAAAAAAATAAAAAAATATTTAAAAAATAATATCTAAAATTATAAAAAAAAATTATCAAAATTAATAATAAAAAATCATTTTCTTAAATAATTACATTCTTAAAATATGATAATTTATATTAAAAAAAGTTAAATATAATTAAAAAATATTGTTTAAATGGTTACTTAAACATTATTTATTCAATGAATTCAAAATATTAGCACTTGTTCAAAAATTTGGGAACCACGACCTCCTCATCTTTAAAATAGAATAATGATATTTTAATATTTATTAAATAAAAATTCCATTTAATGATACAAAATAATAATATATCAATTATATTTATTTTATTTTTAATTAAAAATTCCAATATACCATATTATATTCATAAATACAGGGTGAGAGTAATTTTTAAGGCTGTAAAAGTATTATTTTTTTAAAAAAATAAATAATTAATATTTTTTTTTACTGTGGCTCACGTTGCGCACCGCCCTCTGTTGCGAGCTTGAATCATCTTCAGCTCCAGCTACAGTTACTTTCGGTTTTTCCAACGTTTCGTTTACACTACGAGGTCTGAAACGAACCCAGTATGTCATCTGCCATGGGGGATAAGAAAGTTTCGCTTTTTCTTTGATTGGGCATCAGTGAGCAAAGAGGGTATCGAAGCAATGCGTAAAGCGATCGCGTTTCTCGTTCACCCACGATTTCTCCTTCTTTTCCTTGTTCTCTCAATTTTCCTCATTTTCGCATATACTGGTTCTACTACTACTTATGGCTCTACTACTTCAAAACTGGTAAGCAATTTAACTCTTTCTTCCTATACTGTTGTTATTTGGATCTGTTTTGGGCAATTGGGCCTGGTTTCAGGCGTAATGATGGTATTAGTGTGAGTATGATGGTGTTTGGTACTTTTTGTTTTCAGTTTGTTTGCACTGATCTGAACCTTCCATTGCAATCGTTTGCCGCGTTGTTTGAATCTATACTTTCTTTTTTCTGATAGAATGAAATTAAAATGCGCGTTTTTGTCTTTTTAATTTTGCTTACATTATCTGTAATGTCCACCGAGGAAGTGCGCCTCTTAAGCAAAACTATTTAATGTAATATAATGGTTTTGCTTTCGGATGCATTTTAAAATTTTCCATTTTAATTACTTTTGTTCTTGTTGGCTTCTTCTATACAAGTTGATTGGTGATGAACTCTCATGGCTCGATTCTGTGGATTGTGCTGGAGCTGTGTAACATGCTTATGTATTATGATCTGTTCCTTCTTCATTTTTTGAGTATAAGTTGCTTAAGGATTTTTTTGGATGGGTTAGTGTATGCGGTACTAGCAGGTGTATGAACCAAGGTAAGGTATTTCAAGTTCCATCCGCAGACTAGAAAAACTAAGTAGCTTCATGAGAAAAATGGGGTTTAGCTGCCAAATTGCATCAAGGGTGGGACATGCAAATATTAGCTAGTTTGAAAAGGCATCCATCTCTGTAGATCGATTTTGTTTACTCGTGCCTTGTTTGGTTTTAGAAAGAACAAGATAATGGACATTCAAATGGAGGGTCGAGACACGGAGGTTGTTATTTCACATGATTCCTTTAATTATTAGTGAAATGTATCTATGGTGTAGGTCCAAATCACGAGATGCATTTAGAGCTCATTGATGGCTGTGATCAGTAGAAATATGATTGAAATTGATGAAGACAGGGTACTAGGTTAGGATAGCATATGGGTGGAAGAATGTGACATAAATAGAAAGAGGACGGTCTTTTGATGAGAAAAGCAATATGAAAAATGTTGTAGCCCCAAGGCCAGCAATACTGCTAGAGTTAACTTTATCCTTTGATTTCAGTTTGAGTTTTCAGCTGAAATCAAACCATCATGTCTGTGTTCAAACTTCCTCGTTCGCAGCTTATTATGAGCATTCCCTGCTTTTGGGGTGTTACCCTCATTTATATTTGAATGAATTTCAGTTTAGACTCGTGTCTTTTTAAAACTGGAACTTGCTTCTTTATTTGTGGTGGTAGCTCTCTATTTGGTATAGGTTCATTGGTTAAAGTTGTATCTCGAGTCACATCACATTCTGAATATATGAGGCTTTTTTTATCCACTTTATCATGTGTGAACCTGTATTGAGAGCATTATTTATTGACACTAAATACCCATGAAAATTAAACAATGACTCATGTATTAATGAGAATAATGTCAAAAACTATCTCATTTAAGAGTAAATCCTAAAAACGTTCTAATGTAGGAATAGTATCTAAGAATATTTTCATTCAAGACAGTGATTTAGATTTATAATACCGCGGTAGATTAGGAGTCTATTAATTTGTATGAATACAAGTTACTTCTTTAGTCTTTGAATAAGATCATCGTATCAAATTTTTATACTCATATTTCAAGGTTATTTTCGTTTTCTCAACTCTCTTTCTCTGTAAAACCTTGTAATTTCAACATAAGGTCATCTGTAAATTTTTCCAACTTATGATTTCCATCTTAACTGATAAACCTTTCCCTTTTCTAATGTAGGTTGTTGAGGAGAAAATTGAACCGGTTCCTGAAATTACACACAGAGTGTTCTTGGACATTGATATTGACAAACAGCATTTAGGTTGTCTAGCAATATTTCTAGAAATTTTACCCAATGCAATCATTTGAATCAATTTGACTTACAAAATAGCTCCTGCAGGTAGGATAGTGATTGGATTATACGGCCAAGTTGTACCGAAAACTGTGGGTATGTCAATGTCCTTCTATTTCAAGTTCTCCCTTCTGCAGCTTAATTGTTAAAAAAAATATGAATTTTCATTCTTCCTGAACCACGAGTTAGCTTCTTTGTTAAAAATGTCATGTTTGTGGATAGTCATTTTCTTTCACACTTTTGTACAGGGTGTCTAGACCTCAGTTATTTCTGTACACTCAGACTTAAATGTGCTTGATGAAGTTTTCTTGTTGGATATATAGCTATTTACATGCTGTAATGTTTACTCATACTTTACAGCAGTGCAATTTCTAATGACTGAATTTTCTTTCTGCAGAAAATTTTAGAGCTTTGTGTACAGGTAGCTGTAGTCTCTTCATCTTGTGTATTAATTTGATCCCGACTGGTCCTTGCACTGATTAGGAGTGTTCCATGTTGTGTAGGGCAGAAAGGAAAGAGTGAAAATGGCTTAAAGCTTCATTACAAAGGAACACCATTTCATCGGATAGTATCTGGTTTTGTGATTCAGGGAGGAGACATTGTTCATCGTGATGGTAAAGGATCTGAATCTATTTATGGTGGCACCTTTCCTGACGAGAATTTCAAGATTAAACATTCTCATGCTGGTGTGTACAATTTTTATTATAGATATTTTAGAACTTGATTTTTTCTGTCATTTGTAAGACTTGTTTGACTTTTTTTATATGAAATCATACTCCCATGATATCAGGCGTTGTCTCTATGGCAAATTCAGGACCTGATTCCAATGGCTCACAGTTTTTCATTACGACGGTGAAGGCCAGTTGGTAAGTTATTTTTGTCCTGATAGTGCATGGTTTGGACAATTTCTAGACTGGGGAACAGATGCAGTTGGATAAAGTTCTCATAGGTTAAGCACAGTCTTTTTCAGGTTTGCACACACACCGAAAAAGAGTAGTCTATTAAGAAGGAGAGTCTCAAGACTTAATGCGAGATTCATAGCATTGTCACCCTTTTAAGGGGTCACGTTCACGACAACTTTTTTACACTATCAAGACTTATTCAAATATCAATATTTGGTTTGCACCTTAATCCAGGTCATAAATGACTATCTATAGCTCAACTCTTAATGGAAACACTAATTGTTAGGATTTAAGCACAACAGCAGAGCCTAACTTAAAACACTAATCCATTTGGTGGGAGAATCATGAAGCCTAACTAGTGGATCAATTAGTTGATTTTACCTAATGTGAGACTCCAACAAATAGACTCTACCTTTGAATTTGTTTTTATAAAGGAAAAATATATGCTCATTGGGTCATTATCAATAGTTAGTACTTATTAGTTATGTTATGATGTCAATTTAGATGTAAACATTGCAGGTTGGATGGAGAGCATGTTGTATTTGGCAAAGTTGTACAAGGCATGGATATTGTGTATGCAATTGAAGGGGGAGCTGGAACCTACAGTGGAAAACCCAGAAAGAAGGTAGTGATAGCAGATTCTGGGGAGATAGATAAGAGCCACTGGGATGATGAAACTTGAACTTTCTCCCTTTTGGTAACTAACACTACCACATCATGCTTCGATTATGGTATTGTAAAACTATTATTTGGCTTCATTCAGGGTCTAAACCATGCTTTACAAAACATAGTTCAAACATGCCAACTTGACTTAAAAGAGAATTGGTAGATTGTTACTGTTAAAAATATACTGAAATCCAGTTTCTTTTATATGTGACGATCTTAGCAACATGCTGTATTTGGTATTTTTTTAGTCTGTTTTATGTTTTCTGTTTATTATATTTTTTAAAGGCCATTCTTGTGTATTTATATTTAACACTTCATATTAATACAGCCGTCTGCTGTAGAACAAGGGGAAGAGTTATTTTATTAATTTTTTTTTTTGCCACAGTTTTTATAACTATCTCATAGCTGATTTGATTCCATCCTTCTATTTCTCTTTCACTGTAAGAGAAAAATGTTCGAAAGTAACACACAATTATAAGTTATCTATCTTGGAAGTAGCTTTCACGACAGTTAATTTTCACTAGATGCCAAGTTGTTGATGCTGTCAGAGGCTAATGTTTGCTCTTAACATTTTATTTGACTAAAGAGTTAAATTCACATGCTGAGCATATTGTTTTAAAATTGGGGAAATGTTTTCAGAAGTATGATTTAATTTGGAAGTTTATTTAATGCTATATGTCACGATGAAAAATACCTACATCTAAATAAATGAATAAACTTAACCACTAAGCAGTTCATTAGAATCAGATCACATATAATTTTGTGTAATTTTAGAATTGAAAGCCAACAAATGATTTGTATTATTGGAAGGGGTGATATCCGACAACCACAAGAAAAGCCACAAGCCCCACATGCTTTTTCTGTAGGATTCTGCACATATATTATTATTTATTAAGATTTCAAGATTTTATCAGTATAGCACACAATTTAACAGTTGTCGGAGAGATAATTCTCCTTTTTTGAATAAACAGACATAATTTGAGATATAATATTTCTTATTTTTTAAATATTAATGCAAGAGAAAAAGTGTGATTTTAGTTTTGCAAGTGCTGAACAGAATCGAAGTAAAAAGGTAGAGACTGAAAACATGTGGATTGCAGCTCAGGTTTTTGAACAGAGCACGCAGTGTCTCCGAATCGAAGGTACTTTTGTCGTAACGCAAAACACAACACAACGATCAACCATGTGCTGCACGTGGCATCCTTTGATTTGCTGTCTCATTTTCTATTGGGCTTGGCCTGTCCAATTTGCATCCATGTCCTTTCCATAATAATAATAATGATAAAAAAAAAACAGCGTTATTTCACATTAACTAACATTCAGCATCTCAATAAACGTATATGAGAATATCCTCACAATCAATTAATACTAATAATAATAATTACAATGATGCAAGGAACATTTCATTTCACCCACTTGCAAGAAAAGAAAACATAAAATATGATGTTTTAATTTATTGTGCATGCTAAAAATTCGATTAAAATCCAGTTAGATTAATACGTAAGTGAAACTACAAAATTCAAAACTTTATTGCACCATCAGATCCACTGGCCTTTCCTAAATCACAAAAACAAAATCTGCAGTATATTATTGGAGAGGAGAATTTCACTTCATACAAAATTTCTTTTTCTGTATATTTGGATTGAACATAACAAATTAAGAATCTACACATGGAAATTATGAGTTGAAAGAGTCCTGTTCTGAGAGTGCCACCAAACACCTCAGAATTGAGTCCAAAAAAACAGAACATCACCTTAGCCAGCCACCATTCAAACGTGAGACTCTCACTCTGTTTTTGTGTTCTCTGTTCCGTTTGTGTGTGTGTGTGTTGTTGGGGTGCATTATCATGATGGGTGGCAGCGAGGATCCGAACAACAAAGGCGATTCTCCATTCGAATCCTCGGCAACGCAACCCTTTCTGTCGAAACCCTCGTACCCTTCATCGGCATCTTCGGCGGTGGAAGAAGAATCGGAGTCAAACCAGCAATACCTTCACATCACTTACAATTCAGGTCCTCGCTCCTTCAAGGACCTCCCTTTCCTCATCCTCTTCCTTCTCTTCGTCATCTCCACCTTCGCCTTCGGCATCTTCGCCGTCTTCCACCGCAACGACAACTACCCTTCTCTCTCATCTTTCTCCTACGACCCCACCTCCTCCTCCTGCGTCCTAAACCCTTCTTCCACTTCTTCCTCCCTTTCCTCGTGGCTTTCCCTCGATTCTTCCTCGCACTTGGTCAAGGGTCTCATATGGACCCTCGTCATCACCTTCGTTCTCAGCATTCCCTTGTGCTGGGCTCTGCTTCTCTTACTCAAGCATTACACCAAACAAATTGTCTACGCTGCGATTCCCTTCTTCATCGCCATCCCTATTTTCCTCAACGTCTATTGGTTCGTCGCATGCACCCTCGGCTCGTCTTGCAGCACCGCTTTCCCCCTCGCGTATCGGGTTATCGTCATGGTCTTCGTCTTCTTGGTGATTGGGGTCGTCGTGTGGATCTTGGTTGTGAATTGGCATCGCGTGGAGCTCACTGTCAGCATAATCGGGGTCGCTTCCCACGCACTTTCCAGGAATTTGAACTTGTTCGGGGTGCTGCCTTGTTTGATCGTCGGGCTTCTCGCGTATTACGTGCCAATAGTGGTTTTCATGGTGTTTTCGAAGTTTAATGGGAAGATTGCGGTGAAGAATTTGGAGAGCGGATATGCTTGTGTGTGGAAGGAAGATTCGTGGGTTCCTGCTTATTTTGCTTTGGCTATTCTCACCATGTTGTGGTCTGCGGCAGCTATGATTGAAGCTCAAGTTTATGTCATCAGTGGCACTATAGCTAATTGGTATTTCACTAAGGATCATGAAACTCCTAAGCGGAGTATTCGAACTTCTCTCAGGTCAACATTGTTGTTGTTACCTTACATTTGTTTGCTTATATCATGCTTCATCTGGACTTCACTGTTAGATTGGATTAAATTGCGTGCTTTGATTTGCTTACAATACATCTTTTGTTTTTTATATATAAATTTTCACTTCAGAAATTCTTACTCCGGAAGCCCATTGTTAAAGTGCTTGGTTTGAAATGTTTTCTTTGATTCCATTTTCAGTAATTGTTTAGCTCTTGCTGGTTGCTTTGAAAATTTCTCAGTTCAAGATTGCTCTTACCTGTTGTGCGTCTTTTAGCTTCTGAATATATATTATAGGGGTTCCCTCTGGTGTGTACTCGTTGATTGGCTGATAGGATTACTGATGGAAAGAAGTGTTCAACTGTGTTGAATGGTTGGTTGCTTTTCATTTAGGAAGACATTGACTGTGGGAATTTGGCTTGCAGAAATGCTTTTGGTCCTTCTTCTGGCACCATATGTTTGTCGGGGTTGCTTATCTTTGTTGTTCGAATGGTGCGTTCTGCGGTTGACAGTGCAAGACAAGAGGATATTACCGGGATAGTGAACCTTGTTCTGCGGTGCTGTGTAAACGCCTTAATGACAGCAGTTGATTTTCTCAACAAGTTCACCATAAACTTTGCTGCAATAACTGGTGAAGCCTATTGCTCTTCTGCAAGGATGACATATGAACTACTGAGACGCAATCTTCTCTCTGCTGTTTTCGTGGAGACCATCTCATCTCGTATTCTGGCGGGCATTGTTTTTGTCTTTTCTGCAACATACACAATAGTGGTACGTGATGATGATATCGTATTTTGTATTAGAAATGTCCACTGATATATATGTTCTTAGCATGAAATAATTTCTATAGTAGTAACGAAAGTTAGGTTTTGGTATAAAAATTTTACGAAATTGAAACTTTCTATCATGCCAATAGTAGATAGTTAGTAGAGTTAATGCTCCTATAAAGACTGTGATAAGTGCTAATTAATACCAATGTAAACTATTTCAGCCAGTAATTTATTAAGATGGAAATAATTGAAGACAAAGAATTCTTGCTAGTGTTTAGAAAAAAAATGAAAGAAACAGGGTACAAAATCCCATTCTCTTCATCCTACAAATTTGTGTTCAATCCATCCATGCGAGCCAAATGATGAAATTATAGTTTGAACCAACGACATTAGATTAAGCTCAGCTCCTTGACGCAAGACAATGACTCAAATTAATAGTTATAACTCTCCCTAACAATGTCTAATTCGATTAGGACTCAATCCCATTCTTTTCATCCTACAAATTTGAGTTCAATTCATGCAAGCCAAATGATGAAATTATGGTTTGAACCTACGAAATTAAATTAAAGCTCAGTTCCTTGACTGAAGACCATGACTCATTAATATTTATAATTCCCTAGACAATGACTAACTTGATTAGGACTTAAGCACAAGAGAAGAGTCTAATCAAAGAAACTAGTTCATTAGGTGGGAGAGTCTCAAGATTTAAGTACTGTATCAAGTAGTTTATTTTACTCAATATGGGACTCCATGAAATTTCACAAATCCTAATACCTAGACTCACCCATACATTTGGCAAACAATTTCAGTTCTAGTCTATGCCCAATGTTCCAGTTGCCACAACCTACGATCAATTTGCTATACCCAAAAACTAAAGAAATACTAAAAGTAACAAGAAAGATGCACAAATTTCACGGACTAAACTTGTATAAACAGTTTCGGATAACATAAAGATTCAATTTAAGCTCATTAACCTTATTTAGCCTAGAGTGGGTTACACAAGGAAAAAATGGATTATGGAAAGGGTAGAATGAATGTATTTTTGCTCCAAGATCCTTTCCCAAGAACTCTAGAGCTTGAAGAATGTTTTGGAACTCTTTGGGATCTTATTACCTCTGTTCCCTCAGGTAAAATCTAACCCATTGAGTTGGAACATACCAAACCCTATTGTATACACTCTTCTCCTTATCAACTTGAAACTGAGAAGTTGTTTACTTTCGGGTAAAATCCAACCCATTGAGTTGGAACATACCAACCCACGTTGTATATCATCCTCGGCTCCAGACAGAGGATTGTATCTTCATAGGAATTAGGCCAACCAGTAGGAACCTGAGCTTTTACAAAACTACCACACTTACGAATAGAATGCCACTCAAATATAAATTGTTGACATATTGGATCAAGTCTTTGATAAATCGGTCATGATACTGGATAGCTTGGAAACCAAATGTGTGACAATTTGTTTGACAACTTGCAAGTTACAACATTTTTGTCCATTAACATCTCTACACTTTTACTAGGTAGCCATAACTTGATGTCAATTTATACTTCATTTCTTCGTAATTGTTTTGAGGTCAAAAGGAGGTTGCGGAGGATACAAGTCAGTTTGATTGAAACTTCATTTTCTGATAAAACTCCAGGCTCCCGGAAATAATGTCCTAAAAATTAATATGAACCGTTCTTTTCCGTTTTGAGATAAAAAGCTCGTCGGTTAATTAATGGATTTGGTTATTCTCTCCATTTAATGCATTGTTACTAGTTTGTTTAACTGTTCTATCATTATTTTATGTTTCCCATATCAATGTTTGTCTTGATTGTTTATGTATAACCAGGCCTGTGTTATCTTAAAAGCTGGTACCAATCTTGGGAGTGATTCATATTTTGTGGCTGCAATGGCATGGGTGCTACTGATAGTAGTGTTGGGTTACCTGGTGCATGTGCTAGACAATGTAATCGACACAATTTACATCTGCTATGCGATTGACCGTGATAGAGGAGAGGTTTGTAAACAAGATGTTCATGAGGTTTACGTTCACCTACCCATTAGTAGAAGTCTCAGACAATCTGTTACCCCAAGAACTCTAGGTGTGTAAATAGTTATTGAGATTCAAATGTTTTTTATTCCTGAGATTGCTATTCTATGGACAGTGTGGAGTTAGAAGTATCTGTGGCTTCTCAGCCTATTGTGCATTCTCCTGAATGCTTCTATTAATTTTTGTTTTTAATTTTTTCTAATTTAGTTAATCTGAAACTTGACTTCAGTTTTGTGTAACCTGAATCTTGTATATTTTATTTTTGGAAAGTGACACTCACACTGTTAATCAGAAAGATTGTTCGGAGGAGAACTAAGCAAAATTTGTATTGCTTTTGTGGCGCATTCACTCTCGTTTGTTTGGTTCATTGATTTGCTTTGATCCTCTTTAGGCGTTTGTATAAGCTTCAAGTATTTATGTGTTAAAAAGAACTCCTCAACTTAATGCTTTTTGCAAATTGATTGTTGATTAGGTTGTTTCACAAATGAATAGGAAATTGAAATGAATTTTGAGGTGTCTCATCTACAACAACAAATCATTTAGTATACGGGTTATATTCATCAAAACGATATGATTATGTGTTAATGTAATTTTGAATTTTCTTTATAATATAGGAAATAATAATTAAGGGAGATTAAATGTAACATTAATAGATATTAAATATTAGTTATTGAGAGTTAATATAGCATGTAGATGATGTTGTGTAATTCATTCTAAGAAAGGAAATTAATAGATATTATTTACAATTTGTATAAATAATAAAATCTATTTAGTTATTTTCACTGTTCCTATACGTTTTTTGAAAACATAACAAATAAAAAAATGTGATATTTTATATTAATTTGCGAAACTAAAACTTTTATAAAATAAAAACAAACTTGACAAAATCACCTTGTGGAGAGTTGTGATTCACTGTACATGTTAATTGATCCAACAATCTCGCTGGAGAGCGCATACTTTTTTTTTTTAAGTAACAATAAAAATATATTTTTTCTGTGCTTTTGGACTGTGCTTTTTTTTTTTTTTTTTGTATTTTTTTTTTTTTTTTTTTTCTCGCGCTTAAAATCTGTGAATGTGCATTGTAAGTGTAACAATAATTCGATATTCTCCAACAATAATTGGTGAAATATGATCCATGAAACTGAATGAGTGAATGCATAATAATTGGTGATTTTTGGGCAAGATTTTAGAAGGAGAAGGTTGAGGAAATCATTCTACAGTACAGTAAACATTTCTTTCCTTAAATCCACATTTTGATACAAGTTTGACGTAAATTTAATTGGAATCCAAATTTATAAAATTTTAAGAATTATATTATTAAAAATATATAATTACATATAAGTGTTAAGAATTTCTAAGCGAATGTTTAGTGTAATCTAACATTCCAAATACTTTTACTAATTTTCTAAATAAAAATATAATTATGCGTGGTAGATTTTTTTTTATTCTAAAATGTCATTGATTGAAACTATACAATTTTAAACTATGACATTTTCTTGTAAGAGATGAAACATTATCCGATCTCCTCTTACTAATTTTTTTCTTTTTTTTTTTGCATATATCTTCTTGAATCATGTTTTATTTTTATAATTTTTATAAAATATTTAATTAAGTAATTTCTTTCAACTATTATTCTTATTCTTTCTTGCAGCAATTAATGCATTTTATTTTATTTAAAAAAAACATTTGATTAATACAATAAATGCTTTTAATTCTTAATTAAAAATTGAATTCATCGTATATCTTAAACTTTAATATATTTTTTTCTCAAAATTTAATAAATAATTTCTTTTTATTTCACGACAAAGGAGTTTCACGTACTCAAATTTAAAAAATTATATTTATTTATTTTTAAAATTTAAAAACTAAATTATATTCTACTAAACCAAAAATAATTTCAATTTCACCTTAAAAAAACTAGAAATATATTTAACTCACATTCTCAATAACAAAATTACAACATCATTCTTTTCAAAAACTCATTACCAACTCTTATCCAAAAACAAAACAACAATTAACACTGGCTAGATATGTATAAGGTGAATTTAACTTCATGGTAAATAACATAGTTAAAAAGGTGAGTTAAAAAAGGCCACATTCCTTAAGCACTTCATCTAGGTATTGTCATACTCTTCTTTCCTTTATCTTCAAAATGAAATCATAAAGAATGAAGAAAAAGAAGAAATTTATGAGTTTCAGAGAGAAATTTAAAAACAAAGTTGTTTGATTCTTGGATCCCATCACGTGAAAGCTGGCACCGGCAAAGTGGCAGTGTCAATTATTTTATTTATGTCTCTTGCTGGTCCTTCCTCTCTAAAGAAATAAGCCACATCATTCAAAATCTCGAATTCATGTATAAACTGCTTTTTCTCAACCATGGCTTCTCTGCATAAAGTTTGATATATTACAGAGGTTGTGGCAATTCCATAACTACATTTTTTACTCACAAAGTTTCATATTTTCAGAACCAAAAGCTTCTCTTTGCTTGGCATGCTGGTAAAGGAAAATGATAAGCTGATAAAACAATCATAACTACGTACCCAGATGAGATTCCTCACCAAACTGAACACTGCAGATTCACCAGTGAGGTCCAACGTAATATGTTGAACATATATATCAAGCATGCATAACACAGGTCAGAATTCAGCTAAATGGGTTTCACTTTTCAGGACCATTTTTGTGAACACATAATTTCTTTGTGTTGTTGTATTCTCTTTAAATACCATTTCCATTGGAAGCATCGCAAATTATATATATATATATATATATATATATATATATATATATATATATATATATATATATATATATATATATATTTGCATACTAGGATAACTACACGGCCAAAACTGCCTAAGTATAGTCCCACAAATAGCAACAGTACATGAGTAACCGGTTAAACATATCACATAGCGGTCCAGGCCGCCTACTTCAAAGAATAATATATAATGATGAGTCGCTAACTCCAAACTTAAGATATGGAAAACAAAGCCTCTAGTACCGACACGCTAACAAAGAATTTGGGCTTGACCCAGGCCCATATAGAATCTGAATGTTGGCCCAACGTAGGTAAGGGGGCTCGGCCCATGAGGATGACATACATAATTAATAACTCTATAAATACGCATGGACCTCAACAATTAAGGGGTACACTTTCATTAATTTCCTAATCTGAGATTTGACTTTGGAAAACCTTCTTGCTGACTTGATCGTCGGAGCCCTTTCTACAAGTAATCCTCTTAGGGTCCAAACCGTCCACGCTAGAAGATGACATGTGCAAGTTGAGAAGGAGCCTGCTCGAGAGGCCAAGGATCGAGGTAAAACATTGTTTGTGTTCCCTAATATCTCTTATTTATTTCCGCAGGAACATATATATTAATGTGGGTGAGAATACTAGTGAGTCTAAATCTCACATTGAGTAGAAATGAGAAAATTGAATACCATAAGTGACTGAACTATAAATTTATTGTCTTAACCTTTTAAGTTAAGAGAGTTATTATTGATTTAAAATGGAATTCGTATATTTTTCTTAAATAAGAGATACAAATAAAAGAAAAAGGTATGATATGAAAAGTAACAACTGTGTGTAAAAATTAGAATTTTTTTAGTCCGTGTATTATATCTATTTCTACATTTCATTTAGGTAAAGGTAATATTATATGCAAAAACTAGAATGTAACTCAATTATGATCTAAAACGTTCATTGAGATTGATTTTAAATTTGATTTCATTTCATGTTATTTGTAAGATCATGGCTGCACCAACTCTGCAGGTGGTTTATGGTGCAGAAAAACTAATAATACTCCATTCATGTAATTTTCATGTATCCTTTCGATCATAGTTTCAAAACCATTCCTTATTTCTTCATGCAATTGACTATCATTTGTTGGTGGCAGAACCTTATTATTAGTAACACCACCGACACATAACTCATTGTTCCACCATTTCTTTTGATACGTGATCAATTTTTGTTAGAATTCTTTTTCAATCTCACTTTTTCGCCGTTACAATTGTTGTTTTATAAGGCTATTATTAGGATCATTTTCCTTTGCAAATCCTTCAAACTAATCTCCTAAATGTCAATGAAAGAGTTGAACCTATAATCACTCTCATCCTCTCTTCAAAACTTTACTACTAGTTCAACCTTATAGCTTCAATGTTAGATTTAGTAATTTTGTTATGAAAATGATGTTTTGATGAGATTCCAGAATTCCCAAATCTAACTTTTTCAGTTTCTTGGTGTGAACAAAGATAATAAACTGAGTCTAGAGTTAGAATGGAATGAGATGAGTGTTGCCTAATGTTGACAAGTGAGATAAACATTTAATCAGAAGATATACATGCATAAGGTCCAACAAGATAAAGTTAGCGTATATTATTTGGTGTTGTTTTGTGAAATTGAGGATCATGATGCACCACAAGACCGAGTAGTTCCATGCAGAAGAAGCTTGATCAATATTAAAGGTGTTGTAAGTCTACTTAACATTGTGCTGGTAGGAACAAATCAATGATGCCACCTAAACCTGTGGGGCTAATAGGGTGTTTATGAATTCAAGGGAAGGGCCCTTCGTTCGATATACATGCTTCCCTATTTAGCTGCACAACTTATCTTGCTGGCTATGTCACTGGATTTTAGTGTTTGTAAAATCTCCATTATCCTCTCTCTATCTCTCTCTCTCTCTGAGCTAAAGCAATGCATGTGGGAAAATGTAACATAGTGACATAGAGAACTGAAATGTGTGACTGTGATATTGAATTATGGAAATATAATGTGAAAACAAGATTTGAGTCACTGCATATGTCAGAATTTTTATCGCTGTCTCAATATCAACTAAATGATATGACATTGGTGGCGATGTTAACTCCCTTGGCTTCTTTTTCTTAGACAAATGCATGGGAAAACTTGTGTCTTGGGCTGCCAAATCTCGATCCTCAAAGAAGCATGAGGTGTATCAGAAGAAAGGGATGATTGCCAACTTCAAGTTGCCAAGGGAACTGAATGCTGATTGGGAGAGATGTGGGAAAGATCTACTTACAATACTGAGAGGATTCTCCTGACTAAATTTTGACAACTTTTCTTTATAATTTGAGGTGACATATTCTAAGTGGTTTTGAAATATAGAGAAATAAAAAATGGAATGAAAGATCATTTAGAAGATGTCATCTCAGATTTCAAGAGAAAATTGTCAAAATTTAATTATTAAAAAATCATTTTTCATGTGAGCATGGAAATCTCGTCTTACTAGTCTGATTTTATAAAATTGAGTTAGACTTAAAATTAAGGGTTAAATATGTTTTTGGTCTCTTAACTTTCAGTAAATTTTGGAATTAGTTCATTTTGAAACTTTGGACCAATTTAATCATTCATATTTGGAGATACGTGGATTTAGTCCTTTTAATCAAATTTTGTTAAGTTTATGTGACATTTCAAGCGTGTTTCATAATAGTATTTGACTTAACAAGCAAAAATGTATCAAACAGTGTAAAAGATTCAAATACAATCTTGAAATGCATACGAAACATCAAATAAAGCTAACAAAATTTGATTAAAAGGATTAAATCCAAATATATCCAAAAAATAAGGACTAAATTTGTTCAAAATTTTAAAATGGACTAATTCCAAAAATTATTAAAAGTTAAGGACCAAAAATATATTTAACCCTAAAATTAATTATATACTTAGACTTAAGGAAGTATTTTAGAATTGTCATCTCATTGAATAAAAATAAAATCCATTTATAATATATATGTAGAAATAAACTTCACCTCTTACTTAAACTGAAATCTAAATTCTGAACACAGGTAAACACATGTTTATGATCAAAACTTTTTATATGTATTTTTTTCAGCACCTTATCTGCTTTGCTTTCACGCAAAGACTATTTTCAGAAACAAAAAAGTGTGGGGAGGATTATGTGGGTGTGATCCGAGGTAAATAGTAGGCAGGTTATAGTCAACACTGCAAAACATATTTATGGGCTAAAATACATTGAATTGAATGGTGGGTGTTTTTGTTTGTAGTGAAAACTATATTTAATGCACCTCTTGCCAAGTAGCCTTCCATCAATAACATACATTAATAACTTTCACTTCTTTCATTCTGTGGTCCATTACAACCCAGATACCAATACAACTCTTAATACTTTGCTACAATTATTCACTTCAATTATAAGTTTTTTTTCTCTTCTATTTCATTCATTTTACCACAATTTTTTTTCTAATTGTTTTTTATTTCACCATTTATCTTTTTTTTTCCTTTCAATTACACACATAATAATATTATTTGTCTATATGGTAAAAGTATGCCTTGCATCAGATAATATAAAAATCAATCTAATTGAATTGAACTTATATAATAGGTTTAATTTAATATATAATAGACACAACACATCACATCTTTATGAGGGAAATCAATTAATTTTTATTTTTATTTTTATTTATTTTTTATTGTGTTGTCACTTTGTGTTACAACCTTTGCGTTCGTCCTTCCAACCATGTGTCTCACCATGAAATAAATGTCAGCATCCAATGTATGTATGTGATAATAGTTTCTCTTCTCACGCAAAAATAATGTGATTTTCAAATATATATATATTTTTAGAGGGGATGACGGGACGAGATGTAAATTTGATTATATTCTTTTTATTGTTTGTGTGATAATTTAATTTTATATTTTTTATATTTAACGAGTATGAAATTTTTATTTTATCTTTCATGAGAAATAAATATACTTGTATAAATATTTACTCATTTCTTTATTATTTTAAATATTATTTAAATATTTTTATATGAAAAATAAAAATGATAAAAGAAATGATATAGTTAAATATTTAACGTTAGGAGAATATATATATATATATATATATATATATATATATATATATATATATATATATATATATATATATATATATATTATATATATATATTATTTTTTTCAATATTAAATATATATTAACATTTTAAATTTGATGAAATTATAAAACTGGTTATGGTAACAAGGAAATACTAACAAATAACTGGTTTTTTCCAATTAATTTAGTAAGAAACAAAACTAATAAAAAAGAGTACGTTTTCCTGTAAAAATATATTTCCATATTCCTTAACGGAAATAACTGCTAAATGGATTTAGTTTTTTATATTTAAGATGTTAAAACTTTTAATTTTTTGTTTTCACATTTAATGATTTATATTTACGTTACTTTAGAAGGATTGGAAAGTTTTTATTAAAGGTATGTATAGCTTTTATTAAATTAAAATCAGATTTCCTCAATGAATTAGTTTATTATATTTCTATTGAATTAAAGAAAATCTGAAATAATATTTTTGTTGACAAAATATCCAAGATTTATTACTCATAATATTTTAAAAAATTAAAAAAAATAATTATACGTAATTAATTACTTTATATAAAATACTAAGCACATTTCTTGATTCAATTATGTATTTAATATTGCTTATGCTTTTAATTGACAAGAGTTAATGACAAAGAATGAATATTACAAAAATATTAGAGAATTAAAAATAATTATTTTGTGTTTCTTTAAAACCTATTAACATGTCTGTATGTGAATGGAAATTTAATATATATATATATATATATATATATATATATATATATATATATATATAATAAATATGTGTGTCAAAAAAATTTCTATTAATAAATACCCTTTTTGGAGATATATTTTTTCATTTTAGTTACACGAATCTCAGAAAGTTATTATAATATTAAAATGCTTTTTTCTTTCTAATAATGATATTAGTTAACGTATTAATAAAACAATGTTGAAATATATGTTAAGTTACATTGATAATGAAGGGTATGTATGATATTGCATTGAAAGTATAAACACATAATTTTATTGTTGAGATTGAACTTAGTTTTATCCTGGAACGACAATACATGTGCATTTATAAGAAAATATAATTAAAAAACTTATATTTTTTGCAAATTCAATTACGATTGAATTGTAAGCAATATTTTTTTGTTCTAAATATTTAACCTAATTGTTAAGGAGCTGTAACTTAATTAGTTAAATAGTATGACGGTAAACTCTAATATATTTTTTCAATTCTTATTAATAAAACGAATATTTAACCTCTCGAATTTGAGATATTAATTAAGTTAAAATAACTGTGTGTACTAAGTAATTTCATGCTCAAAAGATAACAAATCTCAGTTAGTAACATTAAATAAAAAGTTTTACTTGAAATTTCATTATTTGAAAATTAAAGTGTCCTTGTTATAGTTGACATTTATGCTTATACACAATTAATTTGTATAAAAAAATCATGAGTTCTTTATTACATTTTAAAATATTAAAATAGCACACAGATTAAGAATTTAAATACAAATCCACTAATGTTACTGTTTCTATATTAAATATTTGCATTAATTTCGTAAATATATTAGTTTTTATATCAATAACTGAACCATTTTATTTATTTATTTATTTTATTTAAAGTATATTTTTATCAAAAAATATTGTTTATGTAAATAATTAATGATGTTTACGTATTTACTTAAATTTAAAATTTTGTTGTGGTCACAAAAGTAAATAGGAAAATCTGCTAAGTAAATAACCTTTGTAAACAATAAAGGCAAGTTAGTCATAATATTGTTTAGTTAAAAATTTCATTAACTTCACGATTGAATATGTTAATCAATGTGAAATTATTTTTGTTTATTTATTAGTTATTAAATATCTCTATACAAAGGTGTTTATGTTATACGAAAAAAATGGTTAAATATATTTTTGTTCTTTTAATTTTCACGAATTATAATTTGTCTTTTTTTTTGAAAATTTAGACAAATTTAGTTCTTTATTTATAGAAATATGTAAATTTAATTTTTTTAACCGAATTCTGTTAAATTTATTTTACATTTTAAACATATTTCGTAGTTCATATTGAGGTGAAAATGTGCAAAATTGTGTAAACAACTCAAATCCTATCATGAAAAATTCTTGAAACATTAAATAAACTTAATAAAATTTGGTTAAAATGACTAAATTTATACAATCTCAAAAATTTGGAGACTAAATTGAATTAAAATTTTATAAAAAAGCTAATTCTAATTCTCAATGAAAATTAGGGGACAAAAAACATTTTAATAAAATATATATATTATATATAGGATATTAAGGAAATTTTTATGCAAGTTGAAAAAGAAATTAGTTTGCTCAACTATTTTTGAACAAGATGTAAGTTCTTAACTTGATCTACTAGAGTTTGGTGGTTTGTAAGTATGTTTTATTTTATATTTATTAAACACAATTAAAATGAATTGATTCGATTATTTATATAACATTACTCTCAAAATGTTCATTTATTTCATCAAATGTTATTATAAATATACTACTTGAAAATTAAAGTCAACTTACAACCAATAAATAACATTATCGAATAACATTCTGATATTTAAAAATAATAAATAATTATAACAAAAATTTATAACATATTATAAAAACTTAATAAAAAATTATTGTACGGTTGAATACACTTTCAACCAAATCGAATCCACGGATTAAGTAATTAGTATTTAATTTGATACCTATTTAAAAAATTAATTTTTTTCCAATCTAATTTTATTCAATCAAATCCTTATGAACTAGATTGATTCATAAACCGAAATATTTCTTTCCTTCTTTATATATATATATATATATATATATATATATATATATATATAATTCCTTCAAAATACTAACAAATGAAGGTATTTTTAATTTATGATGACCATTCCATGTCATTTAATTAGGAAATGTCTATAATTCAATTTTTCACCTTCAATTAATTCAATATTTTCTATCATCTGAAGTACTGAAAAAAGGTTTTAATACTTATATATTATTGGTATGAAAAATGTAGCTAACATATTATTATATTATTATAAAAATAAATAAACTCTTTATATATGAATCTACGACAGAATTAACAGCAAAAAAAGTTATTTTTCACTGTTTAATGCAACTAACCCATTTTCACTTAAGAAAATTGATAATTATAGGTAAAACACGTTTAAATATAAAATAAATAATACGTTAAATTAATTTATTAAATTATGAATGGTAATTAAATTTATAAATTTTTAATTTTTTGTAAAATTACTAAACAGGCATTAATTCAATATTTGAATTAATTTGTATAGGCTGAGATCAAATTAATGAATAATTAATTATTTTGACGATTTATTAAATATAAAAGAGGACACATATGTAAATAAGAGGAAATAGCAATGGCAAACTCGGGGAGACGGTGCTTATATATAGACCCAAGTCTCACTCTTCCTTCAGATTCTTGTCAACTTTCAACGCTCAATAAGAAAAAAGAAAAAGTAAGGGAAACTTTGTTCTGCTTCTCACCTCATAACAATGGCGATGGCGTTCAAAATGGTACCGCTCCGCTGCATCTGTAACCTTTTCTCATTCAATTTCTTCCGATTTAGATAGGAATAGTATGCAAAAGTGTGTGCGGTTCGATTATGCAGATTTCGATGTGTATGTATAGTGTTATAGTGATGAATTGGTTGTGATTTGTGAATTAACAGGCGACTACTGGGATGTGGGTGACGGATGAGTGCAAGAACTCATTCATGGAAATGAAATGGAAGAAGGTGCATAGATACATAGTGTTTAAGATCGATGAAAAGTCAAGGCTTGTGACCGTTGATAAGGTTGGTGGTCCCGGCGAAAGCTACGGTGATCTTGCAGCATCCTTGCCCGACGACGATTGTAGATACGCCGTGTTCGATTTTGATTTTGTCACCGTCGATAACTGCCGGAAGAGCAAGATCTTCTTCATTGCATGGTATCTATATTACTCAAACATTTCCTCAATTAATTAACCTTCTGTTGTTCGTATGTCACGACAATCACCACCACAACCATGGTTATTTGCAACTCACCCTGCACCATTCTTGTATACATTTTGACTCTTTAGGGCGAATAGTGTAATAGGAAAATGGTTTGGGTAATTTAGGTTTTTTTTTTTAGGTACAAATGCAATTATGGTGGGAATTAAATAATAAGATGATTGATGGGAAAAATTTCAGGTCTCCAACAGCATCAAGGATAAGAGCAAAGATGCTGTATGCAACATCAAAGGATGGGCTGAGAAGAGCTCTGGATGGAATAAGCTATGAAGTTCAGGCCACTGACCCAACTGAGATGGGATTCGATGTAATTCAAGACAGAGCCAAATAAATGCCCTTTTTTAAGTGGGAATCCTGCTCCTAAATTATCTGCTCATCCACCTAGCTAATCAATCAATTAATCCCTCAATCTTACTCTCTTATTTCCAATAATATAATACTTAAATAACTATATCTATATCTATATATATATATATATGGTCCATCCAATGACTCTGTATGACATGTGCTCTTCTTATTTCTTGTTTTTATGCTAGTTTAATTGTGTTGGTTTCGGCACCACTGTGATGTAAGTGGGGCATCTAATCTTCAATCCTTAGTCATGATAATAAGTTATGTGTAATATATGACTGTCGGGTGTATGATAAGTTAAGGGCAACAAACTTTGGTTGCAATCTCTTTAATGATGAAAATTATTGAAAACAATGGATTAGCTCAACTTTTTCACACGGAAAGTTGATACCTTACCATGTTTAACTCACGCTTTTTCATTCATTCTATACATTCTTAACATCCAACTTCTTAATTAACCATTGCAGTTTACTAACAGTGCTCGCTCCTGGATTTCTACAAAACCAGAAACAGTGTCTGAGAAGACCATCAGAATAAATTAACCTTTTACATATCAAAAGTATTTCTCTACTTTTCCAACACCCTGCACTTCTTTTGGGTACAGATAAAGAGAGAGAATATAGCAAGTGCACCACCAATATTTTAGATTAAAAGTAAATCTAATGGTTAAAAAAATCATATTTTACACAAATAAGTGTCTGCAATATTACTTGGACGCTAAACTATCTCTGCTGTCACGTTTTGTTTGTATGACGGGGATTTTCTTTTGACTTTTTCCTTTCGTCTTTATCTTTTAGACAGCCAACAAAATTGAAAAGATGTTGATTGCATGGAATTGTAGTATTTGGTTAATACTTGGGTAAATAATGCACCATCGTTTCTTGACAACACGTTCAAAGGGCTTTTCTATGCTATTAACCCAAATTTCTTGTGCAAAGTACACCAGAAAGATTACAAACAAGTTAGCTAGCCTATCAAGATGGCGATGTGCGTGATTGTCACAGATTGAAAATATCTCTAAGTTAAATTATATATTCCAACATTCATAGCTATCATTCTCAATGCTCTAATGCAAGCAAATGAGTATACATGGCAAGATGCGAAAATATTTAGTACTGTGAATGAATAACTCAGAAAGTACAACCTATCGTAGTGTGTGTCATATATATATATATATATATATATATATATATTATATTATCTGACTCAAAATGAAAATTGAACCCTAATTTCCTGAAAAAAACAGCAATATGGAAACAGAGGTTGTGTAGTGTTTGTCGGTTAAGGTAATGCAGAGATCTAAATTTCGTAGATGAATTGAGTTGACCGAATTGGGCAATGGTAGTGGGTAGATGGAGCTGGGCCGGGCCGGGCCTCACTGTTTTGATTCTTGGCGGGGCATAACTGAACCTTTTCGATTTCCGTGTCGTTTTCGTGCTGCTGTGGACGCATTAACTTCACCATTCAACCTTATCACCAATTCGTCTTTTTCTACAACCCCACCTCAACTACTCTCCCTTTTTTTTTCTTTGCTAATTGTTCTTACTCAATAATGCTATCATCACATGCCTTTTTAATCATTTGTTGAGCAATAAAACTATATTATTATCATCTAATACTTATTATATATGTGTTAAAAAAAGTATGAAACCTAGGGATCCTACCCTCTATGTATAAAAGCTGAGGAGGAAAAGTGGTGGTGGTTACTGGAATCAAATCGAAGCACCATTGCATGCTAAAACCAGAAATTTTTTTGATAGGGTTTATAGTTCTAGGTATCCGGAAACATTGCTCTTACAAGGAACTCCAAAAACCAATTTATAGCATGATATAAAACAAATCTTACAAGGAGTATTCTAATCATATTACTAACCAACGTCACACATTTAAACTCACTTCCCAACTATCACCATTCCTCGCACTTATGTGGCTGTGTCTCATTCCTTGAAGCTAAATACCAATAAATGCACACTACACTCTGAACTTTAAATATTAATATATATTGAGTATCAAAATAATATTAATTAATTAATTAATAACTTACTTTAATGCAACGGGTTTTGCATTTTAAGAATGTTTTATCCATTTCACAAATATTAACCGGTGGATTTTCTGAGAGAATTTTCAAACATCCTGGTTCTGGATGTGTTTTGTTACATAGTTAAAATTTTTTGGTTAAATTACTCTTTTAGTCTCTTTATTTGTCATAAAATTTCAATTTGGTCCTCATTTTTTAAAAAATGACTCAATTTGGTCATACCGTTAGTTTGACCAGACGGTGTTAAAGTCAACGCCACGTGTCAATTTTTGAGTTTTTAAAATTTTTTTTACACGTGTCACTTCACAGTTGTGCCACGTGTCAAAGTGTAACACGTGGCACAATTGTGAAGTAACATGTGTAAAAATAAAAAAATTCAAAAAATTCAAAAAAACTAAAAATTGACATGTAGCGTTAACACCGTCTGGTCAAAGTTAACTGTGAGGACCAAATTGAGTCATTTTTACGAAAATGAGAACCAAATTGAGACAACAAAAAACTTGAAGATCAAACTGAAATTTCATGACAAATACAATGATAAAAAAGTAATTTAATCAAATTTTTTTGGTAAATATATTGTGGTCGTTTGCCATCATAACCAAAACCAAATAACAGCCACTACTTGTACAAGTTGCCTGGTTTATGATGATCATTGTTGAAATGGACCACAACCCGAAGCCTTTATCAGGGCCTAGTTACTTCCAAATTATTACTGGCCCAGAATGCTGGCCATGCTAATATTGGGCCTCGCTCATATTCAGTTTAGATCTCTTTCAATTTGGACTACAAATTATATATTTATATATCGAGTGTTTCTAGTTTAAATCTCTTTTCAACTTAAGATATAAATAATTTTGAACTCGTTTTTTAATAAATTTTTTAAGCATAATTTATGTTTAATAGCTTGACTTCCCTACTTATATGACTCAAATTGCGGAAGCATGTTTTTTTTTAATGTAATTTATTAATTTAATCTGAATGTAAAAATTAAAATATAGTTGTGTGTGGGGACATATATTCCGTTGAAGCGTGTTGCTTTGTTATCTCTATCCATGGAGTGATTCCGTGGATGGATATAGATTGATTTTGAGGTGCATCAATGGCATATATTCCGAGTTGACTCACCATCTAAACTCGTCGTCAAAGGGTATTAACCACCTTCTGACAAAAACCACTTTCCAGCGCAACCCAAAATAAAGAAAGGCAAAGAAAAAGAATAAGACATGTGTCGGACCAGACCACTCTCGGGGCCGTCAATCACTCAAATCATCACATGTCCTCCCACGCACAAATCTTTCTCCCACGCAATCTCCACCCTTCGTCTCTCTCCATCATGGCCCACACAATCATCTCCCACCGTCCGATTCATGCTCGTGGGACATTGTCTTACTATGTCCCTTGCCTAGTTAAACAGGAGACACACATAAACATTTTCCAATGAAATAAAGTTTATTGCTTTCCACGCGCGACTCTCAAGCGCGTCGATCAACTTTCTTTCCCTGCACTGCTCTAATCAGTTCTGCAATTTGAAAGCATGCGTGCAAGGTTGCTTACTATGTACATACATGGTTGTTACCAAGCCGAGAAAAACAAAATAATTTCACATTTAATTTTATTTATAGTATTCATTACAAATAAATAATAAGCAAAAGTGTAATGATGGTAGAAGTATTGCAATTGGTCTTCGCTTAAATCGGCATTAACTATGATTATCTTCTGATCATTTTCTTTTTCTTTTTCTTTTTCACTTGCTTTACCTTTTTTTTTCTATCTGACTATCTTTTACTCTATATATTATGATAAATTCTCGTGAATATAAATAATAAAGTATCAAATAAACAGTACCAATATTTTGTCGGTTGATGGAAAAATAATATTAAAAAAACATTTCTGTCGGTAGTGTTGGACTTTTTTTTGGGGTTAAAGTCCCTACCAGTTTCCTGTATTGCAAGTAACTTTTGTATACAATTTGTCACCACTTTAGTTATTTTTCATTTTTTTATGTTAAAATTTGAAGATAAGAAAAACGTTTAAGTAACATTAAATAAAAATAAATTATTGGATTAAATTTTAATGTGTAAGTGTAGAATAGTTATTATTATTGGGAATGGTTTAGTTTGAAATACAATAGTACATAGAAGCAGTGTTTAGAATTCCATGACAAACCTTACACTTCCATGAATAGATAAAATATTTATTGGTGAGTCTCCCAATTGGCATGCATGCATGGAAATAAGTGCATGAATTCTCTTAAATGCTCTGGGAAGGTAACTCATGACACTTATGTGATGCTACTGTTATTTTTATTTATATCTCACTTCAAAAGTACATTTTTTAATAATAGTTTTTTATACTATAAATTTTTTTTATTCTAACATCTCATTTTTATCATTTCTCTCAAAATGTAAACTTTTTAATATTTGATATTTAGTTTAGTTTTTTGATATCATTAAATTTGTTTTCCTAACTCTATGAATCATACCATCAAATAAATAAATCAATATAGTTACGTTGAAAATTAAAATAAAACAAATAAATTTAATAAGAAACCGGACGGAAACAAACAAACAAAAAATTTAAAAGTCCAGAACAAAAATATTAATGTATTAAGTAGTTAAAAAGTTTGGTGCGTATAAATTGACATTGTTTTGTCATACTTTCAAAAATGTATTTACACATATTTACCATATACAAATAAGTAATGGTATTAATTGTGACTTAATGTTAATTATATACAGTTTTTAAATAAAATTCGTAAAAAAATTAACTGCATTTTCTCAGTAAATATTTAATATAAATTTGAATATTTCAATACATCAAAAAATAAATTCAATATGAATAGAACATTAATTATATTTTAATCATAGATGGTTATATTGTGGTGTATATAATAAATGCAGCTTAGATACAATAATATAATATATTTTTGTTGTCACTGTCTAAAATTTTTTTCAACATGAAGAAAATAAGAAGAAAAAATTTGGGTGATTGAATGAGACTGATGGGATGGGCCATGGTCTTAGGTGTCATGGGTGTCCACGTTTCATTTTACATTAATTATTTATTTATTTGTGATTTAACCCTAAAATATTGAAACTTACTTTTTTCATCTAATGGCTACATTTTACTTCAAGTTTATTTAAAATTAATATTGATTGCTAATATTTTATATAGTGAAAAATTTAATCATTTTTATGATTTTATTACTTTTTAAACAGTTAAGGGAGTCTAACTTTTATTTTATTAGATAAGCTCTATTCAATACTAAAATTTGATTTAATTACAACAATGTAATGAAATGTTTTATTATTATTCAACAACAAATTCTTATGATAATTATTGACTGGACCGTTGCCTGAAATGAATATGACAATTTTCATTAAGTTTTGAGGTTTATCATAAAACGTTTAATGGCGCATCTTGAAAAAAAAAATCCTTCGTTAAACTGCTTTTTTAATTATTAATTATGAGCGTCTATTAGTAGGTTCGATATAGATTTCAATAATTAAATCAATGTAAAATAGATTTTCTTTAAATTATACTAAATACATAACATAAATAATTGAATTAATTATTGTATAATTTGTAATATTTAAAAATACTTAAAAATAATAGGAGAGCAAGCAAATAATAACTCAAACAATTTAAATGATTTGAAACAAGACAAGTCTAGTTTATTTGAATTTGATCTGACTTAAAAGATAGCACACAGTGTAGTTAGTTCACTTAATTTAGTCTTATAATACTTTAAGTAGTTTAATTAAATCTAATTCATTTAAATTGTAGTGTATTTAATGTAATTTATTTTACTTATTATATATTTTATTTTATTTCTATCTAAACTATTTTTAAAGTTCAATTTAATTATATAGTAATTCAACTAATTTTTTGTCACTTTTATAAACAATAGAAAATATTGTTTACACACTAATAATATAAAGAGTATTTATAGATATATGTTTTATATGACCAGATTCATCACCGGGGGCTAATGTATCTTTATGTAACTAAGAATCGTTGTATTTATTAACGTCAAAGCCAGATAAAAACTGTAATGTTGATGTCATTTGTAATTTTCAATTCATCCTAATTACTTTTTACCCTTTCTTTCAGACTTTGTAGTGAAAGAAAGAATTACAACTATATTAAACTGAAGTCCTTTTCATGCCAGCATTTAAATCCAAAACTGGAAATAGAAGGGTACATCTTTGTTTGGTGTTTCTCAATTAAAGGAATAATTCACTTTTTTTTATGTGTTTAATAACAAAATGCATCTTTTAAAAAAAAATGATATATATATATATATATATATATATATATATATATATATATTTATTTAATTATGCGGTCTAAAAATTTAGTAAGATTTTGAGCTGACTCATGCGATCTTAGAAAGTACAAACAAAAATGTTATGCAGTAGCAGGGATTAGTTATTAGGTTAAATTATTCAATTGGTACCAAATTTTGTATGAAAATTTGAAATTGGTCCCTCAATTTGAAAAAGTGTTAAATAGGTCCCTAATTTTGATAAGTTGTCTCAATGAAGCCCCTTCCGTTAAAATGGCAGAAACGGCGTTAAGAGCACAGTGACGTGGAAATGGTAGACGGAACTGAACAGTGAAGTGGCATATTAAATGTGGTACACATGGAATTTTGAAATGCTTTAATAAATAAATATTTTGTGAAGACTGTGTGGAAAGTTATTAAATGCTGTAATAAATAAATTTTTTACAAAAATGCTGTGATTAAATGTTGTAATTAAGCTGTAATAAAACAGAAAGGGCATTGGCGAAATTGGGGCTTCAGGGTTCGTCTAGGGTTTTCCTGTTCAATCATCTCAACAACAAAACCCACAACCACTGCCTTCTGCTCAATCATCTCAACAACACCTACCATCATCTCAACTACCAAACACAACACTACTGTCCTCTGCACAATCATCTGTCCAACCAAATAGACCATCACAAGCACCACGTCATACAGCACCCATCAGGCCCAAGCTCAATGCAAGGAGGGGACGCATATGGAAATCATGACATGGATCAAGATTTGATGTAGTTTTTTTGTTTTGAACTCCTTCTTTGAACGATATTTGTAAACACTTAAAAGCAGCTGCTGTTTTTGTTTTGTGGATCATCAAATCCATTTATGAACCATTTATTTTGTGCTGTAACAGGGTTACATGGTGGACCATATTTATTTTGTGATGTTGAATGTTTAAGTATGGAGCACTACATGTTTATCAATATAACCAGGTGTCATTATTTGTTTATCAAGATTAAGTGTTCAACCTTATTTCTCTTCTCCTTATTTTGTTACTTATAAATTTATAAAAGAGGTGCGAATAATGAAACTAGAAGTTCGGAAACTTTTCATTCATAATAAAACATTACAATAATAACACAAACCAAGTACCTGAACTAAAAAAAGACTCATGCTTTTGTAACCAACACATACACTACAATGATATTCAATACACACAAAACACCAACTACCATTGTCAACATAGTTAGCCTAATTTCAATTGACTTCATACATTTCTCCATTTCTTCTGCCACCACAGACCTCACTGCAGCAGTCTTTTCTGCATTCTTATTCCCACCACAACCCATTTCTTCAACATTCTTTATACTCAGCTTCCCATCACAACCCATTTCTTCAATTTTCAGCTTCCCACCACCCATTTCTTCAATTTTTTGACTGCTCCAACCCTTTTCCTCAATCTCATTATCAATAAACCATTTGAAATAATTGCACCCACCAAATTGATCACTTCCACTTTGTTCCAAATTCACAAAATAATGTTAGCTTCAATAAACAAACGTCAAACCATCAACTTCTTCATAGCAAAGTTTCCATGTAACTCACCTTATACTTAGGGCAGCCCCAAAATTTTTTGCCCTTATTCTTCAATGTTCTTGCAGTTCTCAATGCTGCTTTCTCTCCACAATAACACATCACTGACACGCCCAAATTTATAGACCCACTTCCACCACAAAAGGACGCACTTGGGTTTTGATTTCTCCCAACATTGCAGAATGAACACTGTCCACAAGACATTTCTCCCAGACGCAGCAAGATGAACACTGGGGTTTATGGATGATTCATTGCACTTATATATAGTAATTCTGAACTGTTTTTCAATGCATTTAAATATAAATGACACGTTTCAGTCTGCCATTTCAATGTCACTCTGCTCTTAACGCCGTTTCTGCCATTTTAACGGAAGGGGCTTCATTAAGACAACTTATCAAAATTAGGGACCTATTTAACACTTTTTCAAATTGAAAGACCAAATTCAAATTTTCATACGAAATTTGGGACCAATTAAATAATTTATCCTAGTAATTAATGTTGAATTAAGGAAAATCAATTATTAGACAGAGTTATATTATTTTAAAACTTCCATCCTTTTTGGGTTCTATGTTTTTTTTTTTAAGAAAAACGGATTTTTAATAAA
>Ga0209589_1002507_pt1 | contig 31875 bp, 16 predicted proteins | sample CowpeawhiteBW_FD_187525 | JGI IMG/M metagenome (GOLD analysis project Ga0209589, IMG submission 187525) | Root nodule microbial communities of legume samples collected from California USA - Cow pea white BW (SPAdes) (version 2) | ecosystem: Host-associated > Plants > Roots > Nodule | place: USA...
AATTTATACTCAACTGACTTTATCAATTAGTAAAAAAAAAAAGACTCGTTACCATTTTTCTATTAAATTGAAAATTAAAGATTGTTGATTAAGTATATGTTAATGGATTAAAATTACAAATACGAAATATATAAATGATAATTTAAATTTTGTTAATAATTATTTTATCTTTCCAAAATATTTTTGATATTATTTTTTGTTTTTTCAATCATATTTGTTCTCATACCTGTACGTTTATCATATTTCTTAACAGAATTTGATGTCGGATTTATGATATTTGTTAATATTTCAAAACAAATTATTCTTTCTTCGTTACTATTGTCTTAAAGAATGTAATAAGAATATATATATATATATATATATATATATATATATATATATATAATGAACTATAATTTAATTATTTTTAGAGTATATATGGTTAATAAAAAATTATATCTTATATAATAAATTAATGAGAGACATGTAAAATCTCTTACCTTTATTTAAAATTTTGGATAAAAATATTCATATCTTTTATAAAAGTATTATGTGATTATTTTATATTATAGAAATACTTTATACGAATTTCGATACTACATGCTTATTGAATTTCGGTGTATTTGGTTTTGTCCATCATTTAATGTGAAATGATAGATTCACTAAAGATGAGTTTAGAGCGAAAGAGATTTACGATGAAATATGTTCTTAAAACTTTGTTTACATCTTTTGAAGAAGGAAAGTTCTCAGAATTCCCTTGAAGAAGATCCAAACTTAGAAATTCCATGAAACTAAAGAAAAAATTAAATAAATATGATATTAATTTTAAAATTTTCACATAAAATTAAAATTTGATCTTATCTTAATTTTTGATAATATCTTTAAACTCTAAAAATCAATTAATATAGTTTTCTTAACCTAATTATATTATATCTTTTAAGTATATTAAATGATATTTTAAATTAACGTCTGCGTTATTTATACTCATATTTGACATCTTTCAGTTAAATATATCTAAAATATTGATGAACACGTAAAAAAATGTTATTAAATTTTAAAAAAAGTATATTTATTAATTTTTAAAATTTAAAATAAAAAATGTACCAAAATTTAAAAAATACCAACATATTTAACACAACATTATTCATTATTCCTATCAATCTCTTAGGTTCCATAGAGTCTCACATCACATGGGTTTTACTGTTGAAGAGTCTATACATAGTTTGTTTTCACTTTCACAACCTCATAACTCCTAACATTGTGAAATAAAAGAATGTCATTTAACATATAAGGAAGATAAATGCTCCTCTTTCTGTTTCTGTAAAATGCTTGCATAACATTTTCATACAAATATGAACAAAATGCATCATTTCACATCATCTTATCACAGATTCAACTTGTCTACATTTTATACAGTAAGTTGGGCCACACAGAATATTGGCACCATTGAACCAATAATATATGATATCAAATTTTAAATAATTATATATATTTGCATTTATATTATATTAAACAAAACCTAAGTAGTAAGGAACTCTTCCAATGACTCCATACAATTTCATTTTGGTACGTCTTTGTGTTTCATGTTTGCACTATTTTTAAATTGTTTATCGGATGAAATAACTTGGCAACTCATCAATATCCTATTTCATCTAATAATATCTATAAAATGGGTGACAAACACTATATGTAAACATCTGTTAATAGCCTTTCAGTAATTGTCGTGGAAAAAACATATTTTCAAAGCAAAATTTTAAAATGAGAGAGAAAAAGAGATTAACCCATTGAAGATATATAATGGATATAGTTATATATCTTTTAATTTTAATTATTTTTTTAAAATTAATTATTTTATATTTATACTTAATTGTACGGGTCTTTATTTTTCAATGTCTCTCTAACAATAATTTTTTAATATGTTTTTTCTTGACACAAAAAAGACCTTTTACATAAGTTATTTTAGATTTCTTCATGTAGAGAGATAGGTAGGTGTGATGTTATTATGGGGAACGTCACATGTAAAAAATACAATATAAATAAACGGTTCGATATAAATACATCAATTTTTGTTAAAGTAAAAAAAATTTGTCACCAATAAAAAAGGCTATAACAAAATAAGTATTTTTAAATTTGTTTCAATTTAGAGTATTAAACGAAATACTTTTATAAAATTGAAGATGAGTTAGTGAATATGAAAGTCAAAGTTAAGAAAGAACTTATAATTGTACTAGTTCAAGAATATTTAGTATACTTAAAATTTGGATACCCTTAAATATTTACCAAATAATAATAACCACAATATTAATAAAACGGTAAAATAACAAAAATAACAGGAAGAAAAATAGGAGCAAGAAAAATTATAATAATAACACTTCTAATAATTGTACTTTATTCACTTTTTATTATAGTAATTCTACATATTACAAAATGCCCTCAATTCAACGAGACGTTAATTGACAAGACTTCAGACCTAAAGTGCAACCTATTACTCCTCATTTGTTAACATGATTGATACCTATATTATTTTTTGTATACATAATTATGGATATGCTTTAAATATTACGATAAAGAATAACGTGTGTGTTGGGTTGGTGTAATTATAGGAATTGTTCTGATGTATAACCAAAAATCCATTTATAATCAAACAAATTTATTTGTTCATCGTTACTAGGAGCTAATTACAAAAATAGATATGGAAACAGATTACATTATTCCAATTGAAATAACTTAGTCTAAAAAATAATCAAATTAAAGTAAAAATAAAATAAACCAAATTTTGATGGACAATTATGAGGAAAATTCCAAAATCAGACAATATATAAGAATATTTAAGGAGTATCCACATCTTATTACTAGAAAAGTTGGTAAAAGGAATATTGCGTTTTGGGAAAACATCTTTTTCTCCTCTAAATATATACTATTTTATGAATAAGAAAACTCACTCTTTTCCCTCGTTTTTTTTTTTTTTTTACATATGAACAAAATGAATGATCTCAAATTATTTTTTATCAAATTTATCCAAACAAAAACTGGATTTTAATGTAATTAATTTCAACAAGAACCAATATCGAAAAATGACATAACGCTAAACTATATATATATAGATAATCCAACTCAGATTCACACACCAAACATCATAAGCTAACATTATAAAGACCACATCACATGCATTCCTTGAGAAAACATGTGTGCACGGGTAACCTAACCCACGCATGGTTCTTTCAATTACATTATTATATGCACATAACCTAATTTATCAAGTGGTGTTCGACATAGTTTCATAGTATTTTCATCTTTATACGGGGAAAATATATAATCTATTTGTTTACGATAGATAAAAGTGAACTTTTAAGTTTAATTTAATTTTATAAAACTTAATCTTATAATAAATTATTTGAAAATTTGGATATGTTGAAAAGAACTTGCAAGAGAGAAAAAAAATGATATTTGATTGAGAGTGAAGGTAATAATAATAAGTGATGAAGTTTGGATTATTATAAGAAGTTATGAACCTAAAATGGCGAAATGAAAAGCGGAGATTGAGGAACAACCTATTCCAAAGATGGGAGGGAGTGTAAATAAAGATGTGAGACGTGTCGAGAAACGATTGAAGCAATGATTTGAACCAGCGATTAAAATTCAGAGCACCGAAGGATTGTTCACACTCTTTAACCTCATTCGCTCTCTCACATTTTCTCTTCCCAACCAATAATCAATCAAAGTCTTCGTTCAAATTTTAGTTTCCTCTTTCCTTCTCTCTCTTCTCCCCTCTCCATTTCCCTGTAGCAGTTCAAGTCGCGCCTTTTATCTGCTCCACGGTGAATGAAAAACAATACACACGTTACAGAAGGAGAGAGGATTGCCAATTATTAACTTAATTAATTAATCAATTAATTCATTAGTTGATTAATTCATATATATATACATATATATTTAGGGTTGGTTATGTTTGGTGAAAGCTTTCCCCGAACACAGTACATGCATTCGGAGCCCAGAATGTCGAATTCGGAGGCTTTAACCGACGACGAGTACACAATGCGGAGTAGCAGTTCGGCGTCGCCGATGAGTCCTTATTTCTACGACCAGGGTAGGCTTAGCGGCGAGGGTTCCCCGATGATGATGTCGCCGTGGAACAATAACGCCGGTTCGCCGTTTCAGAAGGTGGAGTGGGTTCCGGGCGAGGACGGGAGCTTGCCGCAGAACGCGCTCGTGGGTTCTCTTGTCCGAGAGGAGGGACACATATACTCGCTGGCGGCTTCCGGTGACCTCTTGTACACGGGGTCCGACAGCAAGAACATTCGTGTGTGGAAGAACCTGCAGGAGTATTCTGGGTTCAAATCCAACAGCGGATTGGTCAAAACCATAATCCTGTCGGGACAGAAAATCTTCACGGGGCACCAGGACGGCAAAATCCGCGTCTGGAAGGTCTCGCCCAAGAACCCGAGCGTGCACAAACGCGCCGGCACGTTGCCCACGCTTAAAGACATCTTCAAGAGCTCCATTAAACCCAGCAACTACGTTGAGGTTCTTTTCGCTTCCACATTCTTTTCACTCTTGTTGCTCATGCAACATTTCGTCACACCATTACACTAAAATAAAAAAAAGATACATTTTTTAATGAATACTTTTTGTTTTGAATTGGTTCTAAGTTTGATTCGAATAAAACAAAATTTTGAATTTTTAATGGAGACATTGGAATCGAGTTATATTAACAGTTTTTTATGATAGAAACCATGCACAAAATGAAACAAAGAGATGATGTTTTGGGTTTTCAGGTTCGGCGACACAAAACGGCGTTATGGATAAAACATTCGGACGCCGTTTCGTGCTTGAGTCTCTCCGATAACAAGTTGTATCTATACTCTGCGTCTTGGGACAGAACGATCAAGGTGTGGAGGATCGCCGACTCCAAATGCCTGGAGTCAATCCACGCGCACGACGACGCCGTCAACGCGGTGGTGTGCGGCGAAGAAGGGATGGTGTTTTCGGGGTCGGCGGACGGCACGGTGAAGGTGTGGCGGCGGGAGCCGCGAGGGAAGGGGCTGAAACACACGGCGGTGAAAACGCTGCTGAAGCAGGAGTGCGCGGTGACGGCGCTGGCGGTGGACGCGGATGCTTCCATGGTGTACTGCGGCGCCTCTGATGGGCTGGTGAACTTCTGGGAGCGCGAGAAGGGTTACGCGCACGGCGGCGTCCTGAAGGGCCACAAGCTCGCCGTGCTGTGCCTCACTTCGGCGGGGACGTTAGTGTTCAGCGGGTCCGCAGATAAGACGATATGCGTGTGGAGAAGAGAAGGTGTGATCCACACGTGCGTGTCGGTTCTCACGGGTCACGACGGTCCCGTGAAGTGCCTGGCCGTGGAGGAGGACCGCGAAAACGCCGGCGGCAGAGACAAGCGTTGGGTTTTGTATAGTGGGAGTTTGGACAAATCGGTTAAGGTTTGGAGCGTGTCGGAATCGATGAACAATTATCAGTCGCAGCATCAGCGCATGGTTTCCGATGCGGAGTCGCTGCCGTCCGTCTCCGAGAGTAGCCTCTCATCTTCGGGCTGGGCCAGTGGGAGAAACTGATGGGCCTGGCCCGGACCTGCTGGGCTTCGGTTTTATTATGGCCACGTGTTTTGATGGGATGATTGTGCCTTTTGTTTTTCTTCCTCTTTGTCTCGTATTTTTTGCTCGTTGACTTTGATTGATTGATTGATTCTACGAGATTGGGAGTGTCGCTTGGTCAAAGATCTGTATTATTAATTAACATGTATTAATGTAATGTAATTTATGTAAGAATGAATTGTTGAGGTAGTTTAAACAAGTTTCTGTTACTGCTGCCTGCTCGATTGCTGCGGTTTTCTTTATTTGAAAATCATGTTTTGTGAATAATGCCAACGATTATCACTCATTAAGATTACCTCCCTTTCAATGTATTTCTTGTTGGTATAACGAAAAAAAAAATTAATATATTTTCCTACTATTATTTATTCAACTGAAAACTTATTATTTTGTGTTGTGAATTTTATTATTAATTTTTAACTGCTATAATTTATAGGAGAGTGAGTCCCATTTCTATAGGAGAGTCTCCTTTTAGAAGTTTATTGACTAATCCTAAATACTAGAAAACAGATTTGAGAAATAAGAAATTCGGGATACTAGAAAACAAACATTTGTCGATGAAAAGTTTAATATTATTTTATAAGTTCTCAGCTCTTATTAACATAATGTTATTTGAACATTATTTTGTTCCCTTTCTTTAAAACTTGTATGAGTGCCTTTTATATATGGATCAAGAAAAGACATGACACATCTAAGAGTGTTGGAAATAGAAGGTTAGTTTGGTAGTAAAGTTGAAAGGGAGGATGAAAGAGATTTTGAGTTCAACTTCTCTATTAAAAAATACTAATAAATAACTTATCGATAAAAAAAATTGTAAGGATGTTAAATCTAAAAGTTTGATACATAGTTAAATACTATGATCAATTTAAAATATTTACAGGTACACATCGTGAGTGGGTTATTTTGGCTCATCATGAACCACCCCACCAGGGTCGAAAAGATCCTCACTGAACTTGCAACGATGCTCACTTCCACGTGAGGCAAGTCTTCCTTGGTTGTTCATGATGAGCTAGAAGAATTAGTTCCGCTAACAATGTTCCTGTGGTCATTTTTTGTTGGTATTTAATTTTACACACTTAACACACTCACACATGTAATGTCTTCACTTTATCCACGTAGGACGACACTTTAACCAACTTTAAACAAATAACATTGAAGTAATACTCATGTTATTTTCCATACTTTTGTTAAATTCGTTGGTGAGATTGTCCCAAACCTGTCAACTTAATCGCTTAAGGGCGATCCCTTTCAACCCGCATGATAAACTCTTAGTTATTCAATACATACTCCCTTTCTTCTTGCACATTAATCGGTTGTTGGGCCACATTCTAACTCATCCTAAATCTTCTTGAAACATGTTATGATGTTTATTATTATGATTATTGAAGTTTGTCATATTATTGTTGACATGATTATTGAGTATCATCAGGATTAGTATCTAAACAATTATTGAAGATCACCATAATTATTATTGACAAACTTATTGAAAATCACCTGAGTCTTATCGACAAAATTACTAAATATTGTCACAACTATAATTATTACAAATATTAGAACTCATCACAATTATATTTGTGACGAGTTGTACAGATCGTCATAAATGTCAAAATTCGACCAAAGAATATATTATGAAAAATTGCTATAAGCAAAGTAAAAACAAAATCCCAAAAATAAGTAGTTTAGTATATTGTGCAAAGACTTGAGATTAAAACAGAAAAAGATATGCTTGAGGGCTAATCAGACCCCTCTAATGTTTCTGATATTTATATAAATGATAAAGGAGATACAAGGGAAGTTAAAACATTAAAGGCTAGAACTAGGTGCTAGGTGTAGAGGTTATCTAACACTCAACCTCCTAACTTACACATAATGATTGCTTAGATATGCTAAGTATTTCTACACAAAGCATGAAGTTTCTGAACAACCGAATAAGAAGAGATTTAAGATCACTTTTTTTTAGTTAAAAGGCTTAAGTTTACAAAGATAACGCTTGTAGTGTTGGAAATCAAATGTCTCCTTCAAGTCGTCATGCAAGCTTAGACTTATAGAACATTTAAGTTCATATAATAAGTTATCCTAGTAATATCAAGTCATCTTAATAATATCGCTAAAAAATTTAAATCATTTTAATTAAATAACATACAAATCATAATATTAAAAGAGTATATATGTGAATAAATACAATTAATAAGTATAATAAAGAGAAATTATACATATAAAAAAAGAACTATATATTAAATTAAATAGAAATGACAATGGAATAATAATATTTTAATAATATGCGATTCACACACAAAAACTGTATTTTTTATAAATTTTAAACAATAGAAAGTTACGTTAATTTGAGTAGGTTTAAAAAGAGTGCACTTTTAGCATTTATTTTTAATAAACAAGTTATAACATGCGGCAAAATTTAACGAATTCGAGTGTATAATATAATTGGTAACATTCTAACATGTCTCTATTTTTTAGCCTTATAAGTATGATACCATATGATTTCATTCTTCTCCAAGGAGTTGTTAGATGATTAATTAATGGTGCGTTGGTAACGTGGGTGTATAATATATATGTTAGACTGTATTAAGATATGGAGATATATGGTTCGAATTTTTATTTGGTTGCATGGAGATGATGAAAAATATTTTTAAGGGTAGAAAAGAAGGTCTTTAATTTAATCAGAAATTGTTGGAATAAAGTGGGAAGTACATATTTTAATCGTCGTAATTAATTTCTTCATATGAAACGCTAGTTAAAAAAGCGTTTAATGCTTTAACCACCTATTAACTTCAAAACTTTGAATTTTCTCACATTCTGATCAGATATTGGTCGTGGGCTTTTACCAAAGGCCTTCATTTCCCCCATTTGATCCTAAAAGTCAATATCCAACTAAAAAAAATGCAACTTTCAAACTGTTTGGGCTGATTTGCATAATATTCGGCTATCGTATCCACACTCTCCAAACAAAAATGAAAATGGTGAAAGGCATACAAGATTTTTTTTTTTCCCACGAAATGCAGGTCAGTGAAGATTTTTTAGAATTTGCGTTTCTAGAATATGATGATATTAACTAATTACAACTTAACATATCAATGAATGATTATGTTCTAGTAAAGAGAGATGATAATGCTGTTTGTTAGAGTATTTAGTATGTTGTCCTTTTTTTCATGATCTTATCAATCTTATTTATAGTCAAATATTGGAATTATAACTCTTACGTTAAAATTAATGTTTATATATTATCATTTATTTTCTTATTTCATGATTATTTTAATCATACTTATTCCTAACACACACGCACACACACATGAAAGGCTGAAAACCCAATTAGGTTGAGGTTCAACCAGTTTTGATATGAAAGATACACCTTGAGTGTTGGTTAAAGTTTCTTATTCTTCTGGATCCTTATGAAGTACTTCTTAAGTCATCAAAGGTCATTCATGGCACTTACATACATAAATTGTAATGTAACTCGTCAAAAATAGTTGAGTTCTAGAATTAGGCTTCAGGTGTACTTAGGAGAAGAAATCCTAATTTTATTCTTAGTTTCACTGTGATGATAACTGGAGATATACATTGAATGTTTTTAGCTAGAGGAGTAAACTGTCAAGGTATTACAAGAAAATAGATGATGTAACGGAAAAAATATAGAAATAAACTAATTTTAAAGGAATGGAATATTTGGTTCAAATTTAATATATTTTCTCCTGAAAAAGAAATGGGAAAAAATATGGTGAATAACACACATATGCACACTGCTGGTCCTGCATATTGAAACTGACACTTGTTATTAAGAGCCTCAGGTTGTACAAACAATTTGGAGAAAATAGAAGAACGAGAAACATCCCCTTTCAAATGAATTTTTTGCTATTAAACACATGGCGAATTAGAACTACAGGGCTCCAGAAACACCCACCAAATTACAAATGGCGAATTAGAACTTGAAGGAAGATAATGATTTCTTTCCTAGTTCTTACCTAAAAGTGCTTTGCATATCTGAAAGTTTCAATAAGCGTACGAAAGGTCCACGCTTCAAACGGATAATTGATCCTATGCAGCTCACAAATAGAACTATATTGCCAACAATAGATCTTGTAGCTAGCCCAAGAGCGGAGGGAATGATCAATGAGATAGTGTACGAGAATGAGTTATTGTACCTTCTGGTGGAGTGAGTGACTTCAAACCGCTTAAATGCCCACTTGTGTTACCAATTGAATTGATGTCTAAACCCATAGGATGAACTGGATCGCCCCCTTCCAGCACTCTCAGGATCTACATTCACGTTACAAAGAAGGGCCTTTTTAATAAAAAAAAAAGAAAAAAAGTAAAAGGAGTTTCTAAGTAACAAGTTGAACCCATGCAAATCATACCTTTGACATTGGGGGTCTGGCATCGGGATCCACACGGAGACACAACGAAGCAGCTCGAGCCATAGCTTGCAATTGAAGATTAAATTCCAACGACTCCTCAGAGTTGAAGCATGGTTTGAGAGAACGAACGTTTTGTAAGATTTGACTGGGCTCTAACAAGCGTAGAGGGTGAATCCATTCAGGAAGATACGAGAATCCATTGAAGTGTTCCAACTCGCTAATTCTTCTACCTGTTATTAACTCTAATAATACAATTCCAAATGCATATACATCTACTTTATATGTAAGATTTCCAGCGTCAAGATACTCCGGTGCAAGATACCTAGTTTATGTAAGGTAGCCTCGATTAGAATCAAAACCGTGATCCCTTATCTTGGTGATAAGAACATATACATGCTTAAAGAATATTTATTACCCTGAAGTTCCTAGAACCCGATCTTCTGTATCTATATTCCATTCTGAGTGCCACCTAGCAAGCCCAAAATCCGCCACCTATATCAAAGTTACATTATTAGATTTAAAATGCAGTTATTTTATTTATTTATTTGATGTGTGAAGCATTGTCGTTTATAATTACCAGAGGCAAAAACATTTGAACGTCAACTACTTTTGGCCAAAAAAAAAAGCGGAAGGTGAGTATATTACCAGAGGTTCAAAGTCATGGGTTAAGAGGATATTTTTGGGTCGAAGGTCTCTGTGCACTATACAACCAACTCTACAGTCTTCGTGAAGGTAGCGCAAGCCTCGTGCAGTTCCAATTGCTATCTTTAAGCGTGAGTTCCAATCGAGAGGCATACTCTCATCTCCTGTTAATCAAGTGCTATACTGTTTGATCTCTCTTTGGGTGGATGTCAAGAACATTCAAAAACAAATTACAGAGACAGAAGGAAACGACAACAAAGAAGTGTTTGAAATAATGTTAGTAAATACCATATAAGTAGAGGTCTAAGGATCCGTTGCATATGTACTCATAAACTAATATCCTCAAATTGCTCTGTGTACAAAATCCTATCAACAGCACAACATTTCTGTGTTGTGCACAGCTCAAAACCCGAACTTCCCTGCAGAAGTCAAGATCTGCTTGAGAACCCCCAAATTTTAACTGTTTCACCGCAACAACCTGGCCATCTTTGAGTATTCCCTTGTGGACCACACCGAATCCACCTTCAGCCAAAAAATTCACATCTGAGAACATATCAGTAGCTTCTTCTAGCTCTTTGTAAGAAAACCGTTTTGGAGGCTTTCCAAATACTGGTGCTTTATTCTGACACTGTGAGCACAAGGGAGGAGGTATTGAGGTAGTTCTGCCCAAAGGTATGGAACTATCTCTGTTGCCCGAGTCGTAACTTCTACTTTGAGCTTGTTCAAACCCGTATTCATTTCTTCTCATCTCTTGATCACAACGTATAAAATTCTCAAGTAAAGTTTTCGACGATGGAGATTTAGTTCTTTGGATGATACTGTTGTTTTTAGTTTTCCGAAACTTCTCGTCCACAATGTGGTTTTGAGGAATCCAAAATACAGTCTTGTTTTGACTAGACAAGGATGGTGTTGGACGCGGCCATAGCGGGGGAGGGCGATCTCTTTCAATGTCAAAATATAATGGTGGCTGGACATTGAAATCTATTGGTTCGTTGATTTCTTTGTGTATGTTTTTTCTTGGGCCCTGACCCTCGTACAGAGGGTTTTGTTCATAGACAAGGAAAGGAGAAGTCAACGACTCCGAACTTGACCCTGAATTTACTCCGATATCTCTTATAACAGAAGTACCTGCTTCTTCAGGGCTACCCACTGGGGTAGAATGCATCAATCTTCCGCCTTTTAGCTTTGCAATTTCTATGCCTGGTGAAGAAGTAGCCGAGAAAAAAGGAGTTTGGAGTTCATCGGAACACCCTAAGTTAAGTCTGAGGATTTTTGCCTGTGACCCATTCATCACCACAATGCTACAGTTGAGTTCATCCATGCAATGATTTACCTCTTGCTTTAATTTCCTGTTTCAACAACGTAGGCATTCATCAACAAATTTCTCGTATATTTATCATTCGGCAATGCAGGTCCGAAAAATTCTACCTATCAGCAGTTGTTCAATCAAATCCTGGAAAGGCAATGCCTCTTTTGAATCTCAAATAACGTCTCAACATTTAAAAATATTACCTACTTTATTAATTAAAATGTTCACTGGACCTAGCAAAGAATTAGGTGGGAAAAAATGTAATAGGTTGCTTTCTCTGTTTACCGGCAGGTAATAATCGGATAGACAATAGTTTAGGCTATTCAATGCATAGATCAATTGAACCATTAACCTGATGCAGTTGGTTAAAATAAGGTCCTCTAGTATGGCTTATCAGCTGCTCCTAATAAAAAAACAGCCAATGTGGTACATATGAATTGCAGAAGAGGGTCTCATCCATGATGAATTATTTGGTGGTCCGGAAAATATCAATTATCCCCATATAATATATGGTTAAGTGTTAATTAATTTTTCATAAACTGGAAATTTTAAAAAACATGTTTAGATTTTTCTGAACCATGAATAAAAAATGTGGTTCTCTTCCACCCAACAATTTCTCATCACCAATCCATCAACGTTTCAAATATGCAAAGCCAAATGTCCTCATTGCGGCGTGCATGGAACAAGTGAGAAACATATTTGCAATCAACAAAATAAACTAATAGCTCAGAAAAAAAGAAATACTTTTTCATGTTTAATTACTTGTCCAGTATGACCCAATGGGAACCGCTCCATCTAGCCTCAGCCGCCACAGCACCACTGGGAGTACCCGTGACCACCTTAATCTTTACCCTCACCTGCATAATGAGAAATAGAATGTCATTTCAGCAAATACAAACTGTCATACCTTGATATACAGTAACCATTTTATGGAAAATGCATTCTTAAACAAATTAGGAATGAGAGAACGCGTATTCATATATCATTTTAGAAAAAGAATTTGGACTACAAGTATCCATATAGTGTGTTGTATTTATTATTGTACCCTCATGGATGTATCATATCAGTATATGGCAGAATTGTGTATCTTAAGACTGTATTCTCGAGAGTTCAGTCTAGTTATTGTGAATACGTCGTAAGATGCTATTTGATTAGCTTGGTATAATAAGGGGCTGATTTCCATGGCCTAGGGCCCCTCCGGATTCGGGAGTTGGACACTCTCCCCTCGTCTTTGACCATCTTCCCACAAAATAAGTAACCATTTTTCATAATTGATTAAGGTAAATTGGAGACCTCGAATATCCAGGACAGAGACTTGGCCTGAATACAATCCTGCATGTACTTGATAATGGACTAGATATAATTAGGAGGAAAAGGGGGGAAATAATTCTATAATTACAGAGAGGAGGAGGACGATTAGGGGATTTGTAAGAGAGGGGGAGAGAAAAAAAAAAGTAAATGCGCTCTAGCTTGGAGTAAATAATTTCAGTTTACAATAATTATATACGGTACAATTTGATTTAATAATATTGAAATGTGTTTTCTTCGTGACCTAGAAAATGGAATTTTGTGTCGTGAATGTTTATGGAGATAGATGACCTAGAAAATTGAAGTCTAGAAGTCATGGTGAGCTTTATAGCGTAATACCAGTAGATATAATGCATGAGGAAACGTAAAAATAAAAAAAAGGAAATTTGAAAGCAAATATTTTATCCCAAAAAACAATCTTCGTCTATTTGTGCTCGCAAAAATGTATAGGGACTATACTCATGAGGGTAGTCTGACTCAGTAAAACTATCTGGGATTAACTCTTCACTGTCAAATAACGGTCAAATATTTTCCATTAACGCGTATGTAAGAATATATAAACAGAAAAAATAAATTTCTTTTCCATTTTTCTCTACCATGCATGGACAGTTGTTTATAATATTTTTGTATAGTTTGTCCTACGAAGCTTTCTGCATGTGCAATTATTGATAAATCATAAAGTCCATTATAAGACAAGATTTTAAAAGCATATACGAATCCAAAGAATTAAGTCAAGCTGGTACAACTTTGAAGAGATCAGAAACTTCCTCAACTCTGACATGTTACTGAAAAGCAAAGTTGAGGGCGTAGTGGTTTATACATTGTCTTTTATGGTGAAAAAAAAAAAAGACAACATATACAGACACACATTTTAAATGATTGATATAAAAAAGACAAATTATTAGCAAAAATTATTGATACAGATTTGACAGAAAATATATAATATATAAAATCTCAGGCATAATAATTTGCCATGCTTCTCTTCTAAATTTGTTTTTTGAGTTTAAACAGATAAGAGGACATAAAGATAATAATGATTAAATCAAAATATACAATTTTTAACTCATTGATTGAGGGAAGAAGTAAAATGGAAGAAAATTTAAAATAATATAATTTTTTATAACAAAAAATAATAAATATTTTCGTATTAACAAAATAATAAAAAATAGTAAAATGTTAAATTGTTTTAGTTAAATTTAATTTTCGTAATTAGTATAAAAATAATACAATTTATTTATTTTCATTCTTTATTCTACTTTTTTTTTCGGATCAGCATTCTTTATTCTACTTATCTAAATCAACAGAAAATTCACCTTCTTCTATTCTATTTTCTTTTAATATACGCAACACATATTTTTATTTATATAAATTTTAATTATATTTATCTTATGTGTTTCAATAATTTCTTATAAAGTCGTAATGCAAACATCGCATTAATGATTGAAAAATACATCTCCCTCCCCGTAAGAAAGGGAATGAGACAAAAACGACAGCGAGAATATGGTCATAAAGTCACAACGTTTTTAAAAACCGGAAAAAAAAATTTGATAAACAGTGAGTCGCATCATGTTAAAAAAACCAGGTGGAAAACTAAGTCCTTTTCGTCGCACTAAACGTTAAGGGCCGAGGCAACAACTTGAGAGAGAAAGGTGGTGGAAGCGATACCGGTGACAGCAGGTACAGGTTTTCCGTATACTCGAGTGCATAATAATTCCTCAATTTTAATATTCAAATCACAGTTTCCTTTAAAATCGTGAATCGTTCAGGTAAATTAAATTTCAAGGTTACCTCAACTTGATTGTGCAACTGAAGCACCATCTGCGCACAAGACTCGGAGATATCTGAAATTCGCTCCGGCAATTTCGCCGCCGGTCCGGTAGTACAGTCTCCAGCAATTCTCGAAAAATGCCAGAATCTTCTGCCTGCAACAGTCCACATCAGGACAAAGTTAGTTCAAACTCTAAGCCAGTTGAACCGGCATATAGAACAACTTAAACACAATTTCATACATATATGATTTCAGTGTTCTTCTCAAATCAGCGTGTGAAATTCCAGTATTCATACAAAATCACTACAGAAATTCTATTCAAAGTACAACACCATAAGCATGTGAAAAAAAAAAAAAAACATCGAAGTTTTGTTGCGAGTATTAACTCTTCAATTTTGCGATTGCAGTTCAATACGATTCAAATTGAGATTTATCGAAAGGTTTAGAGAAAAATAGGTACCGGTTTTTTGAGCAGAGTAAACGGCGAGGAGCGTGATGGAGTCGCTGGAGTGAACGACATGAGTGAGCGCCCAGGCTAATGCGGTGTTTGAGATCACCTTCTCCGCCTTGACGGCGACGAGAACCTTGTTGGAGACGGTGGCGGAGGCGGCGGTGTGCCTGGCGCTTCTGGAACCCACCGTTTCGTCTCTTAGCATTGGTGCGTGGAAGATGGATGAGCAAAGGTTTGGGTTTGGATCGGGTGCGTGCGTTGCCTCGTCTGGTCCTCACGTATGCATTGCGTTGCGTGTGTGTGTGATTGAGTGACCTTGATCGTTGCATTATTTTGCGGACTTAACTTGAAGCCCATGTCTCCAACTGGCATGTCCCAACCCTGGTTCGGTTAACCTAACCAGAGTTACGAGAACAGGGTAGTTGTTTGTTAGTTGTTACTTGGGCGGGGCCCGGTGCTGAGGCTGGTTGTGTTCTGTTCTGTCTGTGTCTCTGAAACGGCACAAAGGAAATTTTAGGCATTAGCATAAATAAATGTCAAAAATTATGGGTTAAATATATTTTTTCTTTAATTTTAAGTAAATTTTGAAATTAATTTATTTTAAAATTTTAAAACAATTTAGTCTTTTATTTTTAGAGATATGTAGATTTAGTCATTTTAATAGAATTTTGTTAAGTTTATTGAATTTTTCAAGCGTGTTTCACAATAATATTTGACTTAACATTAAAGCAAAAATATGTCAAACAGTATAAACGTATAAACAACTCAAATACAATCCTAAAATACGTACAAAATATCAAATAAATCTAACAAAATTTGATTCAAAGGACTAAATCTACATATTTCAAAAGATGAAAGACTGAATTGATTCAAAGTTTCGAAATGAACTAATTGCAAAATTCACTTAAAATTAAAATATTAAAAACATATTTAAACCAAAAATTATTTACCACAAACATCATCATATTTCAAAGTAGTACGATTTAATTCAACATTTTCACCCCAATTGAGTACTTTTAGCATTTTTGTTTACAATACATATAACAAAATTTAAGATAATTCAATTCAATCAAGTTGTATTTTTGAACTAGTTTTATTCTGTTTTCATACATCTTGATTACTGTGTAGTTACATGCATGAAGTTTGTGTCTATACATAATATATGAATTAAAAAGATTATTTTTTGTTAATATATGTTTGTAGCAATATATTTTGCTAATATGTAATATTCCTGGTAATAAGTTCAAATTTTTTTAGTTTTGCATAATTTGGACAATTTTTTATATAAGTATAAAACGTGAGGTTATGCGAGATGATTAATTATTGTATGTAATAATTTAAATTGATTAGATATATTAAATTGATTTGATATAGATGATTTGGAATAGACTTGATCGAGTGAAAATTTGACAAAATTATGAGATTTCTCGATTTATATGTTAAATTAAACAAATTATGTATAAAATGATGTGAGATATATTGTTTGTTACAAATCATTAAGTGTGATTCACAAAATGTTGTGATTAATGAAGTGTGACCGATGAATTTATAAGTGAGAATTGTGTGAAATGTAATTGTATGAAATGTAACTGTCCATAAATTAGATTCTTAAACTCAATTGATAAAATCGATCCATAAACTGAATCCGTAAACTCAACTAAAAAAAAATGACCAGCAAACTTGGCCCATATACTTGATCTATAAACTCAATTCAAAAACTAAACTTGACCACCTATACAATAAACTCAATCCATAAAAACAACACGTACAATCGACTCGCAAATTCAAATATAAACACGAACCAAGAACACGACCCGTAAACTTGACTCGTGCAACCGATTATGATGTTTATGTATGTGCCAACAACTAATAGGTATCATTGACATGTTGAGATGTGTGTAAGTATTTAATTAAGGGTTACAAAAGAGATATTTAGGATATGCAACTATATTCAAGCATCTAGTTATATTTTATACCTGGACTACTTGTGAAACTTGGAGATGCAAACAAAAATTTAAATGGGCGAAAATATGAGATAAAGGAGGTGAATTCACACTTTTTTATTTTAGTCAACAAAGCTAAGATTGTGGAGAATTTGAATGATGGAAATAAAGTAATCAAATAATGTCATTTTAAATGTGGTCAGTTACATTATGCTTATGGATTTTACCTTACATTATTCGTATCAAAACATCTTACAAAAAATCATCCCACAAATAATTATTATAAGGTCTTTTATTGTGTAGGTTTAAAATAAAATAAAATAAAATAAAAATTTTGTTATGACATAATGACATAGGAATAAATCGGTTTTAATGTTGCTCTTGTTTCCTTTTTTAGTTTAAACAAACTCATCCATTAACAATTTTAACATTCAATCTAATTTTTAATATAACTAATATATTTTTCTATTTGTGTTTTTGAAATTTATTTAGAGATAAAAATAAATAAATGATCAGGAAGATTAATTATAAGAAAAGCTGGTAATTAAAATGATCGAAACATGTTTTTTAGTTAGTTGTGAGAATTATATTTAAAATAAAATAAATAAAAATTTTAATTAACATAATTTTTTAAAATATTTTACTTTCATTTACATTTAAATATATTTTTGGTCGTATAAATTTTACCTCCATTTTAGTTTTAAATTACAAAATGTAGTCTTTAAATTAAAAAAAGTGAGAATATGAATTAAAGAATAGGTATAGAAAAGAAGCACTGGGCTAGTATTGTTGGGCTTTAAGAATAAAAAAAAAATATAGGCGATGTTATCATAAGCATGGGGTGCGACCAGCAAGTTTTAATAACTTATAAATTGCTCAACAATGAACCTCTTCCTTCATCTTTCTAATTCATTTTTTCTCTCCTCCTCGAACACTTCCTTCCATGATTACACTCTCATCACTTGTTATAAAAGCCATCATATTTTATTTGAAAAATAAAAACTTAAATAAAAATTTCATGCATGACAATGTGTCAAATAACATAAAAGATAAAAATAAAAACTGTAACGAAAATCTATGCTTAATGAGAGGATACTATAAAGAGACAACTAAACAAGGAATTTCAACCATAATCAAAATTATTTTTCTCAAATAAAATACGGGTTAGTTGTGTAACAAATTTTTAACATCAAATTTAAAAGTCAAAATTGAGAATTTACTTTTAAATTTAGGAAGTAAGATATAATTTTTAATTTCTTAGACTAAAAAAAGATTTTTAAATTCAAAGAGATGTAAAATATCAATGTTACATGTGAATGACTAAATATAATGCAATTGAATTGAAAGACTAAAATAAAATAAAGTGTAACTGTAAGAGTATATTTTTTAATAATATATATAGGGATGGTAATGTGGGTTTGGCCCGACAGGCAAGCCCATAGGCTCACAAAAAAAAATGTGGAACATGTTATGATATTAAGTTCGTTGACCTGCAAAAACTCGAGTTGCATAACCCATAGCCTACGCGGACCAAAGGCGGGATGGGACAGACTGGTTCGTAGTCCACATAAGAAAGATTGCAATTGTGTATATCGGTTTTTTTCCTTTTGCACGTCTGTCTGAATATTCCAAATTCTTTTATGAGTGAAAAGACAAGTATTATATATTTCTGAATGTACTAAATTTATCAATTATCATGTGAACAAGAAAGATAGTAATATAGTTATGATGAAAATGTTGAATTATCCGGTTGTCATTCAATTTCTCACCGTCTATATTTAATTTTTGTGAATTTATTAAAGTTTTTAATTTGGTTAACAATAAAATCTTTATTATGATTTATTTTTTATTTTTAAATGAGTTATCATATATGCTGGACAAACTAGACTTTTAAATTTGAATTTTCAAAACGGAACAAACCATTTGGTAAATATAGCTTTCCTATTTATTGATTTCTAAATATATATATATATATATATATATATATATATATATATATATATATATATATAAATAAGATTAAATGAATCCGTGTAACACATGTTTATTTAAATAGTATTAAGACTTTATATTACTATTTGGATAAGATTTAATGCATTTTTTTTATCACAGTATTACTCATACAATATTGATTTGTGTATTATTAATTTTTTGCCAATATTTATCTATAATTTATATTTAAAATGTGATAACCCATTGAAATAAAGAAATATTATTTTAATAAATGAAATACTCACGTTTAAATAATTAAAAATAACATTAAAAATATTCAAATATAAGAAAAACACATTTAAACATATCAGAAACAAACCGTGACAACAAACATGTATTCAGATGCAGCAGAGAAAATGGACGAGGCATTGTGACAATCCTTTTCGGGCGTCATCGCTGTTACCATGTGGTCGCACTTATTATGACAATGAATCATTATCATCGATCAAGGACCACCTTTGTCTTGTCACCACTTCCTGTTCCTTCTATGGACCATGTCACACAAAACCATATTATTCTAATTTGTAATTTATCTATTAAACTTTATGGTAATTTTTAATATAACTCTTAATTTTTTATTTATTTATGAAATATAATTATAAAAATAAATATAGATTTCACATCTATAAAGGTATAGCTTGGACCTAACAAGCTATATCCCTCGGCCCATTTAGATTTGGTAGATCCCTCGGCCCACACACATTTCATCATTTAAATAAGTAAAATATAAATAACAACACTAAAAAAATCACACAAAAATAAAATGAAAGAAGAGAACATTACAGTAGAAGAACACTTTAGGCACAACACACGATCTGAAACTGGGGGGATTTGTTTAAGTTAGTGATTAATAGTTAAGGGTAATTAGTGATTTTGATTTTATAAAATATATTTTAATTAAAATTAATTTTCATGTTATAAATTAGATTTATAAAATATTTTTTTAATTCCTAGGAATCCTAAAAAAAAATCATAAATCACAGATTCATGTCAGAACTAGGACAATATGGTGGGCCTTTTACTTTTTCATTTTTCGTACTTAACACAAGATGATTGAAAAAATGGATCACAGCAAAAGGGATTTCGGCCCACAACAATAGTGTTCAATTGGGCTGGGGAATACAGAGGGACACTGCAACACTTTTTATATACCTACAGAAAGTGACTTTCTAACAAATGAAAAAGGAAAAGTTGAACACCTTTATCATCTATCAATGTTTTTGTAATCTTTAAAAAATATTTTTATGCCATTTAAATTTACAACTTACCATATATTTCATCACATCTAATGTAATTTCTCTTTAAATAATTTTTGAATATTATTTTTTATATTTAGTATTATCTTTTTATCATTTTTTCCTTCCAGTTATATATATAATTCAGTGAAAATTCATATAGATCAAAAGTCATAACAGAGGTAGTAGGACCAAATGGGTGGGCCTTCTACTTTTTCATTTTTTTTCCTACAAACGTATGGGATTGTTCTTACAATATGAAATCATTTAAAGTTTATGGAAATCAGAAATCTGAATTTCGGCCCACAAGAAAAGTGTTCTAATGGGCCATAATAAACAGAGCTACACCTTTCCGCAAAGCGCACTGCGGACAAGGAAAAGGCAACACGCAGTGCCAGTTTGTTTATTGACCTTTTGTTTTCTAATAAAAAAAATATGCCTTTTGTTAAGATTTTTCGTATTTCAGAAAAAAAAAAAAAACTTTGAACATGCACTCAGGTATATAGCAACATAAACTTTGTGGATAAACACAAAAGATAACCTTTTCTGGTTCTCTTTTCGGGTAGTCGTAAGAGTCTTTATTAGAAATCTCGTATTGATTATATATAAAATTAATTTACGATATATAATATATATACATAAATATAAACTTTTTTTTAAGTTAATTTTATAAAGTTGAGTTGAAGTTAAAGATTAGTCTTTAACATAGTATTAGAGTAGAGTCCATTTGATTGAAGTTTATTAGATCCATTATTTCACTTGTTATTTGTACATTTCTGAATGATTAACTTCTCATACGAGATATACATACCTTAATATGATGAGATGTGTTAAAAGCTATAAGATTAATTTAATATATATATATATATATAAATAAATAAATAAATAAATAAATGTAAATTTTACTTTACAAATTAATTTTGTAAAATTAAATTAGACTTAAAGTTAATTTATTAATAGTTTAAATTCTCTATTGAGGTTTTGATATTTGCCCTCCATTAAACTTTCAAAGTACTTTGTTTTTTTTATCTTAACAAAATTTATAACATATTTTAAAACATCAAAATCAATGTCTAATAAAAATTTGGATTTTGTCCTAAACTTTTCTTATACCATCCTCTAACGTGTCTTAGATTAAATGTACACTCATTTTAGTATTTTATAATATATTAAAAATCTTTTTGATATTATCAAAAAATAGTGTATTTCGAAGCCATGTCAGAGGACGACACAGAAAAATAAGTACAGGAAATTGGACTTGTCTTTTAGCATATTTTGAAGACTTAATAAATAAGAACAACATAAAAAAGTTTAGCTTTAAAAATATTTATGACAGTTAAAGAAATATTTCTCTATTAGTTGATAGGGTAAAGTTTGTGATTGTCTATATGAATATTAAACTCTTAAAAATCCTTCTTAAAAGAATTAATCAGTGAGATATTCGATAGTGTCAAGAGTGAAGAAGCATCGTAGTGGTCTGCTCAAATTTTATATTTTATGAAGTATATATGAATCCTATATTGATGGTTGGAAATAGCAAATCCAAGAAACAAAACTTCTATTCATTCATATACACTCATTTTAATCAGAAAATTAAGTTTAGACGAAAAAAAATTATCAGTAACTTTTATATTTATGTTTTAATTTATCAGTTAATATATATATTATGAGTTTGAATGATACTGAATTGGGATGAGTCCAAATTTTTGGGTGAAAATTTTACGAGTCCTCATAATATATGAATAAAAGATTAATATGAGAAACTGAGAAACCCAACAAAGATATATAAAGATATATAGATATAAGAAAAGAAAAAAGTTTGCAATATTAATTTGTAAAAGTGAATTAATGTAGGTGATAGATAACATGTATGTGTATGTGGTACACATGTGATGATGGTGTGGCAGAAAAGTTGACCCACCTGTCTCATATCAGCATTCCCAAATGGGTCCTATGTTGCCTAACTATAACCCATGCATGGTCCAAACCATTCCATTTTTATTTTTCATCATGTTCTATTCTATAGCTTCCACAGAAAATGACATCAAAGACAATGCCTGAAAATTTTCTTTGGACTCAAGCATATGTTCTCTAGCAAAATCCCTTTATCCCATTCCTCATCTCTCTCCCAAACACACACAATCAAAATCATTCATTCACATACATCATCATCATCATCATCATCATGATCAATCTCCTCCACACATGTCAAAGGTTGGTTATTTAAATTTAACCTAATTTTTTATAACCTTAACTTTCTTTACTTCTTTTAACGTTGTTTTAGCAGTTTAAAAGAGTTAACTCTCTCGACGATTCTGCGTGGTCTTTTTGCCAAATGGGTCTTCCAAGGCTGAATTCTAGGTCAAGCATTCCCTCGGAACGTGACAAACTGGTACAATCCAAGCCATTCATCACCTGTTTATTTATATATACACACATACATACATAAATTATTATTATTACCCTTGTGAGTGACATAAGCCATTTCGAGAATATTCATAAATGCATGCAACAAAACTACAAGCCAGAAGCTACATCCATTTGTGTCACAACTTACCATGCTTTCACTACTTCCCTTCTTCACCTCGCAATACGTCAAACCCATCTCTGCTTCTTGTCTACTGTTCTTTGTTTTTGTCTCTATTGATGATTGTTGCCACGTTGTCCTGAAAAGTGGAACAACAAAATTAATGTTGAAAGTGAACATCTTCCACTTCCTTAATTAATCCAATGGTGTCTTTTATTACAGTGTGTGTAACAAAACTCCAAACTCCATTGCTATATATACGACTTCATGTGTTTGCTTTTTCAATGAGGTGAAGTGCCATGTGATGCACTAACGGTCAACATCCAAAAGTTTCAAAGGAATTAATTGAGATGTTGAAACTTTATGTATGTGATCTTTTTTCGGAAATGGAAACAAGTGAGATTTTAACATACGAGATAAAGAGAGGAACAGTTTTTGTTTGCAATCTCAATTTTGGTAGTGAAACATCATATATATGACCAAATAATGAAACTGAATTCATGTGTGTGATAAAAAAACATCCATTCTACTTAAAAATAAATGATTAGGTTAGTTGTTTCCACGATCAATTAAGGAACTCATAAGGTTATTACTATACCATTTGAAGTTTATTGTTTCTTTAAAAAATATGGCTTATGTAATACATTGAGATTTGAACCACAGGCTAGAACTTTTGCCATGCATTGGGATCAAGAATGTGAAAGCATTATTAAGAATCCACGTAGAAAATTAATTATATCACCCTCATACCTACCTATAGAAACCCTAGGTTTTACTCGTCAAAATCTATGTACAGGTTATAAAGCTGTCGTTATAGAAGGTTGTAATAAAAATAAGATAAGCAAAAAGCCAATGACACACGTGAATTAAAAAAAAAAGGATTTGGTAAACAAAGTCTTACCGACGCCAAACGTTAAACTTTTAATTATAGGAGATGTATAGAAGTTAGAAAAATATTAACTTTACACTCAGTTTATCTCTTTTGTGGCAAACATTAACTTAATTATTTTTTCCATTTCTTATTTATATATCAGTTTTTTTTTCCTCTATTTTTTACTTTCATGAATACACCTTAAAATGAGGTATATGAGTATCGTTATTGTAAAAAGTTTGGAAGAAAAAGAAAATAAACAGAAGGGTCAAACAAAGGGATTTTTGAAAAACCGTGCATATACATTGTACTCCGACATTGGCATAGGTTGCTTTTAATGGTCCAGCAGTTGAATCAGCATTATTCAATAAGTCAACATTAAGTTCACATTAATTTGCACAGAGAAAAAACCTGATGGTGTGTGAATGAAATCTGAAAAAGCACAGAAAATTAAAAGACGGAATCTTAGGGAAACTAATGCAAAAGATGAATGAATAATAACCTTTGAATAATGGGGTCTGGTAAATTGGGCGAAGGTGCATGCAGATGAACCATGTTAATCCCTGGCCTTGGATTCAATACTGAAATATCTGTCTGCCCATGACCTGCAAAATTCATCAACAATGGAGCCATTGCTCTTCCTTTATCAGACACCAGAGGCTAATAATTCACTTGGGGACTTTGAAACAAGTCCTATAAGCCAAAGAGACTTTTGTTTTTAACGGGGAACAGTACTAGGCAAATCATGGGGTTTTCTGCCACACTCGAATCATCAAAGATATCTCTCAAACAAAGAGAATAATAATGATGATGATAATGGAAGAAGAAACGAAAAAAAGGGTCCTTGAGAAGGAACACAACACTCCGATATTCAATTACCTGTGGTGCCTTTGTCAGTGCTCTTCACTGTTCTATACATCTGCATGAACACCCCAAATAAAAGATGAAATGAGAAGAAAAAAAAAATGTTCACAAGGTTAAGATTGCATTACATAATCTAGATACCCCTTTTGTCCCTAGTCCTTGGTTCTACCTTCCCCACTACTAGAGGCAACCTATTCTAACGACTAACAATAGTCCTTTTTTCTTCCCTTTCTTTTCTTCTGTCTCGTCAGAAACTCATTCAAAGAGGAAGAATAGGAACTTCACTCATTAAGCTCAAAGACTATGGAGAAATATAATGGGGGAGAGAATAGAAACTACCCCACCTGCAAGTGACTCTTGACGTGTGCTAGGGTTAGATCCTTAACGTTCATTAACTCTAACACAGACTTCGGAGTTGCTCCTGCAAGTGTGACAAGACAAACTCAAGATTAGACATAACCTAGAATATGTTTCTCTATATATATATACATATATTTATACATCTGTTTTATCTCACGACCTTCACCTTTTGCATTCCAACAATAACAAGCCCTCAAACAATACTCACACGTATAATGTAATTATCCCATGGCTCATAGAACATCATAGTTCAATGGTTTTTGAAGTAATTAAAGAAAAAATGGTTTTTTTTCCATTGATTTTGGAATCTGCTAAATTTTAGAGATGGGTTTTGAAAGACTTACTCTCATGGCCGCCAAGGAGTTGAACCGCGTGAACAAAATGGGCATGGAGGGTGGTGGTCCATCTCATTCGAGGAGCCCGGACGCTTCTTTTGACGCCATTGACGACTCTTGCAGTTCGTTTGAAATCGCGGCCATAGATGTGAGGCTGAAGGTGGTGGTGGTGGTGGTGGTTGAAGCTTCTGGTGTCACCTTGAGCCTGATGACGGCGAGGATTGAAATCCGTTGTTCCGAAGCCTAACTTCAAGGTGGGTTCACGAGGGTGAGCAAGGTTGTGGAACTCATGGCTCAAATCGCTTCCTCCACTGCTTCCCGAATCAGAAGTCGAACACATGTCGCTGTAAATGAGTTTGCCGAAAGGCGCCACTTCCTTGACCTCGGAAATAGAGGGAGGGCTTATGTTGAGGGAGAGGTCTGGCTCCGGCAAAGGTGGCAACAGGGTTTGCATTAGCGTGTGTGAATTAGTGAACATGGAGATTGGTAGAAAGAGAGATAAAAAGTAAAGAATGGAGAAGATCTGTGTTTATATATAAGGGAATGGAATGATGAAGAGTTTAATTGAAGGTGTGAAGTGGAAAAGCAAATTAATATAGTAAGAGATGATGGAATTGAAGAGGTTGAAGATAGAATGAATTGAAAGGGTTTAAGGGTGTGATTATATCATGAGTGACTTATGATTTGTGATGATGGTGTGGTGATAGGCTTTTAGTATAGGATCCCACTAGGGTTGAAGGAAGACCACCATAGGGAAAATTTTTAAAGCTGAAAGAGAGATAAAGAGAGAAAGAGAGAGAGAGTAATTAATTTCCAGGGACTACTTGTCACAACTAGTCAGATAAAAAAATAAATAAAAAAAAAAGAAAAAAGAGAAAGGATCAGAGTTTTTTGGGGATGGTGGTTTGAACCAAAAGTTAGTGAAAAGGGGTAGCAGTTATTTATGGAAGCTGAGAGATATATCAGTCATCAAAGTACTAAACACTGTAGATAGATAGATATAGATAGATACAGATAGATATAGAGAGAGAGAGAGGAAGTAAGTGAAGGGAAGAGTGTGGTCTCTGGTTTGGTTTCCCTTATCTGCAGGTAATTAAATTAAATAAAAAAAAGAGAGAAGTTTGAAGAAAGAAAGAAGTGTTAATGGTGGTTCTTGACAGGAATATGGTTGGATTTGGAGAAAAACAAAAGGGGTACTATTGAATGGAATATTGGAATGGAAAATGAGTGTGTAGTTTAAGATGATGGATGGTGACCCGTTAAAATTCTCTGCTCTTTTTGTTTGTAGCAGGGTTTAGTTTATCTCTTTTAAATATTGCATTTTTTCTTGAATTGGAATATTCCTCTTTTATTATGAACGAGGATTCACTGCCACCCCAAAATATCCCCTTCAAACTCACCCTCATTTCTCTTTCTCTCACTCTCTGTTACTGTTACGTGCAGACGAACACATATGTGCCATTAAAAACCTCATCGTTTTCTACCTATCACCATAGCTTTGGGACACCCTCACAGGAAAATGACTATTTCTGTATCTGTGTTTTCCGAACCCATCAAACAAACCATGACAATTAATTAACACTTACGAACAACCCTAACCCACCTCTTGGATTCTCGTACATGTTTTTTAACTCCTTTATCAACAAGATCTCATTTTCATGTATACATTTCTTAAGGTCGTGCTGTACACGTGCGAAGGTGCACGATATGGAAGAGAAGAAATTTTGAAAGGTTGAAAGATTTAAGAAAGAGGAACTATATATATATATATTATGAGTGTGTGTGAGTATGAGTAGAGAGTGTGTAGGTGAGAGCAGGTTGCAGACCCACAACCACATGCAGAAGCAAAAAACATGCTGATGAGGCCCTCAACTATGTTCTTGTCATATCTCTCACCGTGTTACTCTAACGCGCTTTTTCACAATTTTCAATGAATTTTAACAATGGCAAAATTATATGTTTTTTTTATTCAAAATACATTTTCTAAATTATCCCTTTATGTGTATTAATTGGGATGATACATAAAATAAGGATATTTTAGTTAAACTAAATTTATACTTAAAAAGGATTGTTAGATTAATCGATATGTTTTCGAGGTATTGTCTGTTTTATAGTATTTGAATTCTGTTACGGTTTTATCTTTAAAAATGTTTCAGAGGGTAAAAAAAAAATAAAAGTATTTAAACTTTGCTTAACCTTTACTCTTAAACGATGTAAAACTTATTGAATGTAAGCTGGAACAGTATGAACTATATATTAATAGGAACATTTAGTCCTATTATTACATATTCTTACCGTAATTTTTCATATATGCTTTTACTTGTGGTTATTAGTCTGTGTCCTGATAGATAGAAAAAAATAAATTTTTAAAAGGAGAAAATTGAAAATAATTTTTCTTTTCTTGATTTTTCCCTTGTTTTCTGTTGTTCTATCAAATTAACAGTAGATTTTTTTTTTCAAATTTTAAATGTTTTCTTTCGTTCTTACTTCTTTCGCTCTCTGTACAAATAATTATTAGGTTACATTTATTATCATCTATATAGTAACATCCCTTGCATAAGAATGACTAGGTTGAATGAAACTAAAGTTAAGACATCCACTTCTATTCATTTTAAAAATCTATTTTAAGGCCGAGAAGACACCCTTCATTTTATTCGAGTAGACTGTCAATAAACATTACATTTAAATTAATAAAGATTTTCTCATAAAAATTATGACATAAATCGTATGCATTTTTACCTAATCATGACTAATAATTTAATTCATAGATATCAAGGGGTTTCTTTATTTGCCTCGTGATATCTTATTGATTTTAAAAAACCCATAATCCTCGTGATATTTTATTGATTCTAGTTAAAAAAAAATAAATGTTAAATATGTTCTTTTAGTTTCTAAACTTTAATGCAAAATTATAATTTGTCTATGTCTTAAACTTTGATAGAATTCATAAGGATTAAATACCTTTTTCGTCTTCATTTTCGTAGTGTTTGTTGCGGATAATCCTCATTTTGACATAATGTTTAAAATGGTCATCATTTAAACATAATGTTTAAAATGGTCCTCATTTTAACCGAATATTTAAAATGATCGTCATTTTTGCAATTCGTATTTTATTTGGTCATTTTCTGTGACGCCGTTTAAATCAGTAACGGAACCATATGTACAGTACACATAACACACCACAATGCAACGTAATACAAATAGTGTCACTTGTACAGTATTTCTTTACTGACTTAAACGACGTCACAAAAAATGACCAAATAAAATACGAATCGAAAATGATGATCATTTTAAACATTCGGTAAAAAAATGAGGACCATTTTAAACATTCTGTCAAAATGAGGATCATCCGCAATAAACACTATGAAAATGAGGATGAAAAAAATATTTAAGCCAATTCATAAACTTTAAAAATGAACGATATAATCATTATAACTTATTGCATTATATTTGTTTGGCATGTCAAGTGGTGTTTCAGTCAATGTTTGAATTATTTATATTATATTCATTTATTTTTAAAATTCCGAATAAAAATGAATTGCAATTTCGCGTTTAAATCGAAGATATATATGATTTGTGATTATAAATAAAGGGGGAAGTGAGTGTGTGAATGGAGCGTGGGAGGAAGTGCAAGTAGGAATAGTATAAAGAAGTGCATCCGTTCCAACGTTAACGTTAAGAATTTCAACGCTAGCATTTGTCTAATTATGTAGCATATAATCCTCCTCTCCAATATTCCCTCTCCGTGTTCAAATATTCCATGTCTTATGTCCAACACTACCTTTACCTTAAGCAACTCAACTCACCTGTCTTCTTTCTATTTCCAAGACAACTAAAAAAAATATACCACATCATCAACATCATGTTTTTTTTTTCTTTTTTTATCACAAATACAATTTTTTTCACAAATCAAATATAATTTCTCGTCGACAATACAAATAAGAATATATAATAAACGAAGAAAGAGTAAACCTGAGTTGAATTTTTTATTAAAATATTTTAATAGAAATAGTCGGTTCAGCATGACCAGTTATTGAATATTTTATTTTTAACATAAAGAAATAACTTTTTTTTTAAATTTTATTAACTTTATTTAAAGAGTTAAATATGTTTTTTATCCCTTAATTTTCAGTTAATTTTGAAATTTTTGATCAATTTAGTCTTTCATATTTCGGAATACGTGAATTTAGTCATTTTAATCAAATTTTGTTAAGTTTATTTGACATTTCAAACGTGTTTTATAATAGTATTTGACTTAACATTAAAGCAAATATGTGTCGTATACTATTATGAAACACGCTTGAAATGTGAAATAAACTTAACAAAATTTGATTAAAAATACTAAATTCACATATTTTGAAAGATGAAGAACTAAATTGGTCCAAAATTTCGAAATAGATTAATTCTAAAATTTACTTAAAAGATTAAAAACATATTTAACCTTTATTTAAACTTTGATCAAGGGAAAATAGCAATAGTAATAGCATATTGATCGGCGTCAAGAAGGGTAGGGTCACGTGAGTTATGGGCGTGAGTTTGTGTAGGCAATAGGGTGTTGTTGGTTTGTTGTGTTGTTTTGGTGTTATGTTATGTTATTCCCCTGTTCTTATATGACTCCAAAACTTTAACATTTATGGCGTATTGTAAGCAACAATTATGCTCGGAACCCCATGCTTTTTGTTTATTCCTTTCTTCTCTTCCTAATCAAACCATTTTCTTAATCCATTTCTTAATAGATTCCGAAGCCACGGTCAGCGCCTGATGCGCTCTAGATTCTCCGGGAAATTAAAACTTTCCCTTTTCTTTATCATTTTCTATGCCTTCTCTTTTCATTCCAATTATTCAACTATAAGCTTGTGATCTGGGAATATCCGGTCAAAATGTCCTTCTATCACCCCGTTGCCTCTGTCCAATTAATATTCCATGTGTTTGTCTATTATAACAAATTCATCAACTTTGTCCACCCTACTCCATTAAACTATTCCTATTTACACTTAACTCAATTTCTCAATTTCACTATATCAGTCCAGTAAGGTGAGATTTGGTTTGAACTTTAAATTTAACTCAATTCTATAAAATCAGCTTGTAAGATTATATTTGCACCTACTTATTACAGAGTAAATGGCATTAAATCTAACTTAATCCTACAAAATTGATGTGTAAAGTGATGTTTGCATTTATCTCTAATGTATAAAGTGATGTATAGTCAATGTAGAACTTAAACTCACACTTAGATTTCTAACGATCTCTTCCTCAAGTGTGAGTCCCATCAACCACATTGGTATACTTCCCCTCCAACGGAAGCATTTCCAACCACGAGTACTTTTTTTTTCTGTCTTTTTTGTACTGTCGTTCTTCTTAATGAGACATACTTACCTGAAACCCTTGGCAGGAAGACTTTCGATACAAGGACTATACTGCACTAGTTTGAATCGGTTTTAACTATCGGCTCTTATACTACTTGTTAGGTTTATAGAGGTAATTCATTAAAACAAGATGTATTGTTTAGAAAAATAATAAATAAAGAGTTAAACGAACTAATTATCTATATATAATATTAAAATATCTAAAAATTAAATAAATGATTATAATATTTGCGATGATATTTCTCTCTGAGTTTTCTACTTGGACAAATATTTTATGACGAGTGGTGTGCATATGTTAAATTCTGAAGATTGTGTGTTGGGGTCATTGTTTTTTCTTTAATTGTGATTTGTAGAAGTGGAGGTGTATGATTGGGAAGTAAATTTAGTGCATCCGAAGCAAGAACAGACATGATGTTACACATTGTGTAGGTTGTGAGTAGTAAATGAAAATTAAATGCTATATATGTTTCTCGTGATTTACTTCTAATAAGATGCTTGCGTTTTACTATTTTTTGCCAACCTAACTCATGTGGAATGCTATATCACTATTTCATTCATTCATTCATTCATGCAAAGACATGTGCACTGCTACACCACTTGATTAGATGTGTCATAAAAACTATAAAAAAGAACAAGGTTGTCAAAGGGAACAAAAAAGAATGAGAAGAACTTTGTGCACTTATATATTCAATTCTAGGGTTTAAGGTAACCCAGCCTTAAAATTCAAATTTATTGACAACTTGAGGTCATGTTAAGATTTGTGCTCATATTAGATTATTTTTTTTCTGAAATTGATACAATTAGGTTGAAGTAAACTATTTAATGAATTACGAATATTTCCATAAAAGTAGTCAATTGACATAATTAATTTGAACATGATCAACGCGTTCATAGTTAATGAAATATATATATATATATATATATATATATATATATATATATATATATATTT
>Ga0209589_1002509_pt1 | contig 31860 bp, 12 predicted proteins | sample CowpeawhiteBW_FD_187525 | JGI IMG/M metagenome (GOLD analysis project Ga0209589, IMG submission 187525) | Root nodule microbial communities of legume samples collected from California USA - Cow pea white BW (SPAdes) (version 2) | ecosystem: Host-associated > Plants > Roots > Nodule | place: USA...
TTTTAATATTATTTATATATATATATATATATATATATATATATATATATATATATATATATTTATTTATTTATTTATTTATTTATTACGAAATTATACATTAATGAAGGGGCTAAGAGTAATTTAGAAATAATGGCATAACAAATTGAATAAATAATAAATCTTTTAATAAAAATAACACAATAGATTCAATAAACAATAGATTTCACGTTAAGATAAACGTAGGAGGACTTTGCATCTAATTTATAATATTATAAAATTATCTTATCTTTATCGGATATGAGATTTATGACATTTTATATGAATTACTCATACATAGGAAATCAATGATTATGTAGGACCATGTTCCTATATCAAATAACAAGCTCTTTTATTATTTTTATGTTAATATAATCAATTATACAAATAAATTATATAACTTTTAACACTAATCACAATTTTGCCAAGGACTTATATAATTGATTATCTAAGGTCCATGATAAATATATTTTTAATTCTTTAATTTTAATGCGAAATTAGAATTTGTACATGTTTCTAATTTTTATACCGATTGCAATTGTTAACGCAGTAATAAAATATCGTCCTCTAATATTGATTCGTTGAATATTAGATTCCTATTTTACATAATTTTGAGCAAATGAGATTTAATAGAATTGTAAGCATAAAGTTATAGTAAAAACTTAAATCCATATAACAAATGTCAAAAGATTGATTTCAGTAGGTTTATAAGAGTGAGTTTCATTGGGGAGATACAACACCAATAAGACCTGAGCCTAACCACATAAGAAATTGACACCACTCTCAACCCAAAGCCTTAAAGTAATGGGTTTATGGGTCTTTATCCTTATATAGTGCTTTACTTTCTCATTTCTAGCCAATGTGGGACTTAGACTCACACTTGAATTTCTAATATAATTTTCCAATTGTGACAAAACCTAACATGTTCTATTTATAATCACAAACAACCCCCAATTTTCTAATTATGAAATTGCTCATAGAATAAAAAAATACAATAAAACCATAAATAGACCACTGAGATAAAAAAAACATCAACAAAACAACAAATATAAAGAGTAGAAACTATAATCTAGAGTCTTACATCAGTCCTCCAACAACAACAAAAAATTAGTTATGCATAATGTAAAAAAAAAAAAAATGGGCAGAAGAAGAGAAAATGATGAAGATGAAGAAAGACAGTTTTCCTGAACGATCCTCTCCTTTTTATTTTTCTACATTTTTTTTCAATTGCTGAGGTGGTTGATGAAGATGAAGAGAGAGAGTTTTTCTAAACGATCCTCCCATTTTTATCTTTTCCACATTTTTTTCACTTGCTGAGGTGGTTATTTCTCTCCCTCGACCATTTCTCCATTTTTCTCTTTCTCTTATTTCCTTTTTTCTTTAAATCCTTGCGAGTTCATGTCATCTTAAGATTTATTGCTGAAAAATTCACATGTGAAAAAATTCACAAGCCACATGTGAAACTCGCTGTTTTGTATCTTATATTTCATCCTATATTCTAGATCCAAATCTATAGGTTGTGAAAAAAATGCATAAGTCACCTGTGGATCTCACTGATTTGCTTCCTTCACTTTTGACGTTAACTCCTTCCAACTATGATTGTACCTCAAAACACCTATTTACACAAACAATGCACAAACTCAAATGTATCATCCAAAACAAAAATAATACATAATGAAATCATTCCAATAATGTAAAAATAAATAAAAATGGTCTAACTAATGCATGAATACACATACATTTTATATGCTCATCATTTAGCATGCAGTTTAATACACACAAAAAATAATAACATCACTAGGTTACGACGAATTTCAATTTTACATCCAAAATTAAGAACTAAAAACATATTTAACCCTAAATTATATAAAATAATTTTTTGTATTTTTTATATATATTAAGTAATAAAAACATATTTAACCTAAATTATATAAAATATTTTTTTGTATTTTTTATATATCATGACCTTGTAATTAAGTATACTGTAATTGATTACGTGGCTATAATTAAGAAAAGAAAATGAATAAATTTCATCATTATTAAATATGAATATATTAAATGAGAATTGTAATAAATTATGATTAGCTAGAATTAATTATGCACATTTTTAAATGCAAATTCAATTAAAAATTGAGTCTAAGAATTGTTTTTTTGAATTGCCGATAATCCATGAACATTTCATTGCTCAGAAAAATGACTGCCCTCTCGTTCCCACCCATTTCAAATCGTCAGTGCTGGAAATGTTAAAAGGTCCACACAATGGAGTTAGCATTGTGAAACTGAAAGCCAAATATTTTCCTCATCACACATCTGAAACTGACAGTTTAAACTACTCATGTGGTCTATCAGACTATTCAATGTTAAAGCAATCTCTGTCCTTCTGCTGTTTGTCTTATTTTGTGCTTCAAATCTATGGATTTTGCTCTTCACTTCAACCCAACTACAACCAGGATTTGGTTTAAGACCTTTGTCTTTCATTAATTTTCGCACTCGTGCAGCCTCATTCCACCAACCAACTCTTGCATAGAGATTCGCCAGCTGCTGAAGAGTAGTTGAACACCCCGGTTCCAGCAACAACCTATTCTCTGCTGCATGGATTCCAATCTGAACACTTCCATGAAGCCTAGAGGAAGACAGTAGTGAACCCCATACTACAGCATTAGGAAAAACAGGCATATTTTGAACGAAATCACGAGCCTCCACAAGTAAACCAGCTCGACCAAGAAGATCTACAATGCAAGAATAATGATCTACTTCTGGCTGCACACCATGCTCAATCATGGAATTAAAGTAAACTTGGCCTTCTTTGACAAGACCGCCATGTCTGCATGAAGATAAAACACCAAGGTAAGTAACAGCATCAGGATTAACACCCTGCTTTATCATCTCCTCGAAGAGACTAATTGCCTCTTGAGCAAGCCCATGCTGCGCATAGCCGCTAATCATGGTATTCCATGTGATAACATCCCTACCCTCCATATTTTCAAATATGTACAAGGCCTCATCAATTGCCCCACATTTGGAATACATAGCAACGAGAGCATTATCAATGTGGAGGTAAGAGTGAAAACCCAGGTGAATTATTTGACAATGAGCACATCTCCCATATTCCAGTGCTCCACTGCCCATACATGCACTTAGAAGACTAGTGTACGTAAAATAATTTGGTCTCAAATCTGATCCCCTCATTTGATGATAGAGCTCCAAACACATGTCAACACGCCATGCTTGGGCAAACCCAGCAATAATAGCCGTCCACGAAACTACATTTCTAACAGGCATTTCTTCAAACACACGGTATGCATCGTCCAATAAGGCACACCTGCCGTACAAACTTATTAAAGAACTTCCGACATAAACATTGGCAATGAACCCAGTTGTTATTGCTAAGCAGTGATACTGAATTCCTCCCCAAAGGTCACGCTTGGACCCACATGAGCTCACAGCCTGTGACAAGAAGCACACATCAATTCCGAACCTTTGTTCCATCCGTAGAACAGAGGACTGAATATTCATTTCAGTTGTAGTCCTCAGACTAGGTGAATTGTAACCAAGAGGAATGGTCATGGTTGCATTGTTTTCCAACATGTTCTCAATGAGCCTCAGATGGCTTTGACGACTCTTAACATCAGCACCACGTTTTTTGGGGGATACAAGGTTAAGAACTCTTAGTGCATTGGTTAAGACTTCGTTTGATAACAATTTATGGGAAGAGAAAGGCCTAAAATTTTGATTTCTAAGACAAAATGATGGATTCGTTGTGAGGAATGCATTCATTGATTGAAATTGAATCCTTAGATGGAACAATTTTGCGGACATTCTTATCGGATTGAGGCCTCCTTCCTGCTGGTGACAAAAATATGTCGATGTGCAGAAAAAACATGACACTGTGTATGTATGGACGTGTGTAATGTGCTTATCCTAAAATTCAGAAATTCACTCTATTTATAGTTCTCGGTCCCCTTATTTAACTGATTCAATAATCTTATTTTAATTGAAAAATCATTGTTAATAAATTATTTAATTCAATAATATTTCTTTAAACATTTTACATTATCTTTTCTATATTCAATAAAGAAGTTAAACAATTCATTAAAAAAACAATCATTTGTATAAACAATTTTGAATACCATAAAATCTATGTTGAATAAAAAGTAACATTTTGTTGATAAATAACTCATAAAATAATTAAGCAACTTTCGTGATAAAAAGGTTTTTGTCTCACATGTGTAAAGTGTACAAAACACAAGGTTTTATTAGTCGTAAATTTATTTTTGTTTTTCTTTTAACATCAGAATTGAAGATTAACATAAAAAAGGGAAAAATATGAAATAAAAATATGGTAAACACCCAGAATACTCCAAAAAAACAAATTACAGATTCAATTATTCCATATCGAACCTGTAATTGGTCTTGAGTCGTTGAATATGGAGCAAAAGATTTAAACAGCAACAGAGTAAAAGTAAAAAACAAAATTGGGTTCATCATAAAAAATGAAAAATAAAAGATTCTACATCATTGAATTGAAAGCATGAACAATTGAGCAGCCCTTTCTGTTAATTTCTTTCTCAACTCATAAAGCGCCAGCATAAACTGTTCCAACTCACGTTCACTCATCTCATCAATGGGGTCCTCCCACCATCTTCTGCTCAAACCCTTAACCATTTTTTCAGTTTCTGTCAGATTCTTCTTCTCCAACGCCAAATTCTTCACTGCCTCCTCGTATTGCATGTTGCTTTCTTCATATGACCCTCTTGACTCTGATGCTACCAACACTTTCGCTCCCTTCAGGTAGCTTCCAACAATGGCTTCCACGTCAGGGTGACCGAAGCAGAACAACTTTTCAGCCGGAGAAAACACAATTATGGCTATGTTCACATTGCACAGAATGCACAGTTCACTCGCTTTTTTGAACAACCCCGCTCTTCTTTTCGAGAATGTCACTTGCTTGTTGCTGGATTTCTCAATCTTCTTTATCACGATCTTCTTCCTCCCTGTGTTTTTCTTCTTCTGCGGCTGCTTTAACCTATCCATGGCTACAGCAAAATCAGGATTATCCATGCTTACAGGAACAAGATGCTTTTCCATGCCCTAACAATACTTTACCTCTCATCAAATTATTTACGTATATGTATATTTATATTCATCATTCTTTATTGCCAACAAATCCTACTTTTACGCCTTCTCTTAGATTATGTATTTGCAAATATTTGTAATTACATTAATTACAAATAATTGAAGATTCATCATTGATTTATTCTCCTAATAAAATCCTACAATTACGTACTGTCTTAGAATTTAATTCAATTACGTAATAATGTAAGTATATATTTTCCCTCAAAATAAAAAAATTTATAGATCCTTCATTCCGATTTTCAACATGTTTCAGGTAATGAAAGGTAAATTAACAAATCAACTTGAGGTTTTATTTTGGAAGCAAATATGTTTGTATTTATGGAAAACAAGTTGTGATTCCGTTTTCTTCTCCTTTTTATACGCGGCGCATGTATATGAATAAATATAAGACTGTATTTAAATATATCTTTATTTTAAAAAAGGTAATAAGATAATACTTTTTACATTTACCTCAGGACTACACAGTCTTGTTATAATAAAAGTAGTAACAAAAAAAATATAATATAGGTAACTCAAATCGACAACAAATATTTTTTTAAATAATAATATTATCATATTTAAGGCTCGTGTAATTCTAGGCCCAAGCACCAATCATTTGCCTCATCGATTTATTCTTATATTACAAATCAGAATATAGACTTTAATGAGTAAGATTCTTATTACTTTTACTCTTTTAATATGATTTTTTTTTTCAAGAAGGTTTAATTATTTTTTGAGTTTCGGTTCCTAATAGATTTTTGATGTACGTTGAATCCTCAAAATTTTAAAATCTTTTAATTAAATTCTAACAGTTAAATATTGTGTTGTCAATTTTGTGATGTGGTATTTATCTTATACCGTTATTTTCTTTAAATACCATTACATAATATTTCTTCATAAGAGATCCTTGACGACGAAATCTATCCTAAACATTTACTTTATTAACGAAAATTATTTTTAAACTTAATTAAAATAAAAATAAATAAATTATAAAAATATTAAATATATAACTATAAAATTATGAAATATAAAAAAAAATCATTATATTTAAAAATAATTTAGAAATCAATTATAATTTTGTATTTGTTATTATTTTAATAGTTAATAATTTTTTATTTTATAAATTAATATTTAAATCAGTCATTATAATAACTAATAATTTTTTATCACTAAAACTGGTTATTAATAAAAGATTTAGTGATAATGTTAATTGTTAATTTGTTTAAATTCACACTTGAAGAGTTGATTTTTAAAGCGGATGCAAACCCTTATAGCTTCTAGTTGTTTAGTGACAATTTTTGACTTACACAAACAAACATGAACCTAATCATGACCAGCGTGGATTTTATTTGTTTTGCATAGAATTTTAGCCAAATCTAAACTTTCTAAACTTTGAGATTTCTTGTAGTGATAAGTGTTTATTAAATTAAAATATTACAAAAAGTATTAAGTCTTTCCTATTACTTGTACTATCAGGATATATTTACCGCCAATGTAATGGAAGATATATAGATTGTTATGATAAAAAATAAATTGAGAAATCAAGTAATAAATTTATAAATATTTTAAAAATAAATTAACATAGTTAATATAAGGTCGAATTAAATTTTAAGTTTGATAAATTTGAAAACTTTTGATTAAGTTTCTATTAAATTTTTATAATTGACTACTCACAAAAATTATATTTTTTTAATTAAGTGTTTGTGTTCTATTTAATATTTTTGTTAATTGGGTAATGTGATGGTTAATTAGATTATATAACCATTATTTTACTTAATTACCTTAATTAGTTATCATCAAATATAATGTTAAATACGTTTTAGTTCATAAACTTTAACATAAAATTGAAATTTGTTTCTATTTCAAATTTTGATATAATTTTGTTTTTAAATTTTAAAAATAAATAGATATAATCTTTCTAATCCAATTGTGTTAAACTTTTTAGTACATCAGATGATATTTTAAGCTATCATTTGAACTATTTACATTATTTGACATGTTTCAACTCAAATGACAACTTTAATCATTTAATATATAAAAAAAAAAAGTTAACATCATTGAGTTAAAAAAGCTATATTCACGGTTAAAGTTTAATAATGAAAATGTATTAAAGTTTGGAATATAAATTTTCGTATACAGGTTTAGAGACTGCATATTTAATCTATCTTATAATTTAATATTTACCAAGAGGGTAAAGTGTTATATATATACCAAGAAAATAACATTTTTGAAACAAGAAAAAGATTAAATATAATTATTTTAAAATATTAAATTAACAATTTTGAATAAAGGCTAAAGCTATACTATTTCAAAAACGTAATTTTTAAAAAGTTGTAAAAAACTTACAATTCACTTAATTGAATGCATCCTGATGTACCCATAGATAATATATATTAGGTTAAATATTTTAGAGTTCTCAATTTTAATAGGTCTCCTCATTTTTATTTGACTCAATTGGATCTTTATTTTGGAAAATTTATTGCAATTAAATTATTTTCATTGATAGTACTTTGATAGTATTAACTATGTGCTACGTGTCAGCACATGTTTTTTTATTTTTTTTAATGTTTATTTTTTAATAATTTTAAAAAAATAAAAATTGCCACATTTCAAAATGACATTATGTCACGTGGCAGAGGCAATGTGATGTGGCAGTAACAATACCACGTGTTACTATTGAATATGAAAAATTTCAATACAATTCCTCTATTTATTATTTTGTCTTGATTTAGTCTTAATTTTGTTAAAACTGAATTAATTTTATTCTTATATCAAATTTATTTTTTATATAAATTTTACAATGATATTTTTATTATAGTTGATATTTTTAACAAAATTAAATTTATTTAAATATATATTTTGCATTGAATTTTATTTAAATTTTGTTTTAAATATTTATATATCTATAATTTATAGATAAATGTTAAATTTTCTTTAAAAATAAAAACTTTATAAATTCAAATATAAAATTTTAAAACAATTTTATAACAATTTAAAATAAATATATTTATTTAAATTTTGTTTTAAATATTTATATATCTATAATTTATAGATAAATGTTAGAGTTGCTTTAAAAATAAAAACTTTATAAATTCAAATATAAAATTTTAAAACAATTTTATAAAAATTTAAAATAAATATATTTATTTAAAATTTTACAATTCAATTTATAAAGTTGTTATTTTTAAATCAACTCTAACATTAGTCTATAAATTATTGATATATAAATATTTGAAATAATATTTAAATAAAGTTCAATACAAAATATATATTTAAATAAACTTAATTTTGTTAAAAAAATTAATTATTATAAAAATACCATTGTAAAATTTATATAAAAATTAAATTTGATATAGAAATGAAATTGATTCAATTTTAAAAATTTGGGACCAGTTTGAGACAAAATAATTAATAGAGGGACTGCATTGATACTTTTCACATTCAAGAGTGACATGTGACACTGTCATTACCACATCACATTATCTTCACCACGTGGCATAATATCATATTGACACGTGACAATTTTTTATTTTTAAAATTATTGAAAAATATAAATAAAAAAAAGACAAAAAATCATATGTTGACACATGACCCAAAATAACACTGTTAAAATACTTCTAATAGAAATAATTTAATTACAACAAATTTTCTAAAATAAAAACTCGAATGAAAAAATCTACTTAACATTTCGTTATTGAAATAGAGAATATTTCGTTATTGAAATGGAGAATTCTGTAACGAATTAAACTATATATTATATATAAACTAGAGGTAGAAGAAGACAGCACCACGTTTAATAATCCAATCTAAGATCATAGCGCCAGAGATGACGTGGAGGAAGATGGAAGCAAGTATGTGATTTCTTTACCGACTTCAATTTTATCAATGATAAAAATGGTTTTATGAATTTCTTTTTTCTTTTTTTTAAAATACTAACCACTTGGTAAATTTGTTATCTATTATGCTTTCACATAATAATTATTTATCCCCACGCTTCAAACATTCAAATTGCACTCTTGACCATTTAGAAGTAACTTTTATATTGTATAACAAATCTACCCACTTCTATAGTTGGTTGGTCTTTTCATATTAAAAAATAAAAGTCGGGATGCTATTATTATCTTTGGTATATTTTTCAATTTAATATTATATTAACTAATTAATGAAGTCAACTTGTCGGGGGAAACTATCACTAAAATTACTGTAAGTCAAGTACAGTTCAGTAATGGTTTTTTATTGAATATTTTCTCTAGAAAAAGAAATAGACAGAAAAGAATATAAGATAAATGAGCGATGCAATTGAGAAAAAAAAAACAAGAATAATATTATTAAATTTATTTAGTGTTTTTTTTTCACTAATTGATAGCCTGAAGTCGCAATCACGATTACACATTTGATATAATCTGATAGCTACAGCTAGTGATCTGAAACTTGAACCGAATTACCCGTCACTCTTCATGCTTTAAATATTCAAATCGCATTAATCAATAAACTTGAAAAGCCTTTTATGAAGGACACGTTCAACTGTCTTTCACGATTTCTTTCAAAGGATTTTCAAATCCAAAAACAACTTTTTTTTTATCGAAAATAAAAACCATATATATAATAGCATAAATTACATATTTTTTTTATTTTAGATTCTTTCCTTTAATATTTGTTGGTATATTTACCCTTCTTAAGTCTTTTCTTAATCTATTATATGAGACATCTTCCGACTCCAACCACACCTTATCGGTATGTCTTTTTCTCAAGAATGGAGTTGATACTCAAAAAGTATATTTATGGGCTGTTTTCATTTAAAGATAAACGTGAAGGAAAATGTATGCATGCATTTGAAGATAAAATTTGTGTTGTATTTATAAAATATTTAGAAATAAAGGTGAAGAGATTTGAAGAAAAGTTTTAAAAAGTTAGAAAAGATTTTATGGATGTGATAGATAAATTTTTTTAATAGATTAAAGTGTAAGATTATAATTTTCTCTTGTAATTAAAATTAATATATATTATATTATATTATTTTTATTATTATTAAGGTAAAATATATTTTTAATCCTCAAACTTGAACGTGAAATTTTATGTTTCAAATTTTGATACATTATGGTTTCTAAACATAAAAAATGAATGAATATAATTCGTTTGACACTACAATATTATAATTTTCTCTTATTTGTTAAAAGATGTTTTAGGTTAACATTTAAACTAAAACATGTCAAAATAGTGTAAACAACTCAAACATTAGCCTAAAAAACATTTAACATGTAAAAAAAAAAGGTTAATGTCGTTAGATTATAAGGATTATATCCATTAATTTTTTAAATTTAAGGATCAAAATGTATGAAAGTTTGGAACATGGATAAATTCTAATTTCATGTCTAAGTTTAGGAACTAAAAGTATATTAACCCTTATTATTATTTACACTTTCTTTGCAAATCATAATGTTTCACAGTGAAAAGTTTATCATCCTATTTTTGTTTTCTTTCCATGATTTGAATTTGTTTTTTCACAAATAATAAATACTTTAGAATCCAAATACTCTTTTACAACAAATTAAAGATACAAAAAAATATTTAAAAATACAATAGGAAAAGAAGGCATGATCAGTTTCAAAGGAAGGGAATCAGTTTCCTCCAGATTAAAATCGATTCTTCCCATATTGTGCACCCAAAATCAGTTATAATCTAAAAGAATGAGTTCCATAACTGATTCCTCCATCATCTAATGTGTCATAAAATCGATTATGAAGTAACAAAATCGGTTCTCTACAACGAAAATCAATTCTCTGGGTTCAAACGTGCAATGGAACCGATTCCATGTGCTCCTACACAAAAATAGTTGTGTAAGCATTTACTCACTCATCTATTAGTTCATACAGTAAATATGTGTAAGCATCACAACGTTAGGGATGAGAGTTTAGAGAAAGAGAGAAAATGATATATTCATTTTTAAAAATAAGACAAATTATTAACTTTATATTTATTCATCATTTAGTTTTCTAACTATAAAAAAATATAAAATTAGAGTATTGTCAATAAAATATGAAAATTTTATTTTAAAAAACACTACATTCTTTTATATAATGTTAAAGTAAAGAAACTAAAATGAAACATTTTAAAATTACTACATTTTTGTTTTTTACGTAATATAAATATTTTTAATGATTGAAAATTACAGAAGACATAGAAGTACAATAAACGGTATTATTAAATAAATAAATATTATATTTTGATTATAACTGAATTTGTTAATAAAAATATTTATTTTCCATCAATTTAAATAATTTGACACTTAATTTAAACATATTTTATATTATTTATCAAAATATATCTAATATTCTTATGATATGCAAAATGTAGCAGAATCAAGCGAACACAACATTAATTCGCCCGCTCATCCGTTTATATAGTAAATATGTGGAAGTAACACAGTGTTATGGTGAGAGTTTGGAGAAAGAGAAAAGTTGACATATTTATTTTAAAAAATAAGACAATTTATTAATTCTATATTTATTCATCGTTCACTTTCTTAACTATAAAAAAAAAGTAAAGTATCGTTAATAAAATATGAAAATTTTATTTTTAAAAACACTACATTCTTATATATAATGTTAAATTTAATTTAAAGAAACTAAAATGAAATATTTTAAAATTAATGTATTTTTAGATTTTTTACGTAATATAAATATTTCGAATCATTAAAAACTACACAAGATATAGAAGTATAATAAAAAGTATTATTAAATAAATAAATATTATATTTTAAATATAATATTTATTTATTTTTGATCAATTTAAATAATTTGACACTTAATGCAAAAAAAATTTATATTGTTTACCAAAATATATCTAATTTTTTTATGACAGGCAAAATCAACTTTATGTAGTAGAATTAAGCTGCAATATTTTATCAAACGTGGGGGTTCAAATTTTGTGAAAGAATTACAAAATTAATTAAAAATAGAGTCTTTACCTTTTTTAAAAATAAAATAAAATAGTTTGAATTATATTTTTTATTTTCTTTTAAATTTTTTTAAATGAATAAGATATACAATCTGTTGTTTTTTTGGCAAATTAAAGTTTGACTGGAGAGTATATAAAATAAATAATAACGAACAATTATCTTATAAAGATTTTGAATTAAAAATTATATTAATTTATAATCATATTTAATTCAGGTTTTATTATAACTATTGAATCTCTTGATAGAATCTACCTCAAAATATTATCATTTATTTGTTATAAGATAAGATTTATGACATTTTTAACTAAATTTTGAATTTTATAAATTTTGTTATTAATATTACTCTGTAAGCCAGATTTAAAAAAAAAAATAGTATTTAATTGAAATCAATTTCACTCTAATTAAACTTGGAACTCATGTTAAAGCTAATAAAAACTCGTAGTACGTGTTTGGTGAATGTAGAAAGGAAAATAAAGACATTGTGGGTTCAATAAAAAATAATTAAGTTAGTCATAATCAACTTCTACAACAAATATAATATATAAACGAGTTAAAATCCAAATATTAAATTCAACAAAGAGTACATCAGACATAATCTAATTAAACTCAACAGGCCCTTCATTCTTACAAAATATTTTATCAAAAATTTATTTTGAAATTTTCTTACAATTTGATCAGATATAATAATATAAGAATTATATTAAAATTTGAAAAGGCTTGATATAACTGCATTATACGAGAATTATACTTTTATAATAAAGTTGCATCTTTCTTACTTAATTTATTTAAACAAAAATGCTTTAAGTAATATTAAAAAATAAAATTCATTCTGTGTGAACTTGACTTTTGAAAACCTTTCAGACAAAGGTATATGCGATTCTTGTAACCAGTGGAGGTACAACTACAGAAACATATATTAGATAACATAAATCATGCATAAAGCAAGAATAAATTAGTCTCTATTAATGGTATGCTTGATGACGAAACAAACATAAAAAATTAAAAATTAAAAATAAAAATAAATAAGTTGAGTAAAGAAAATAAATATTTTATTATTAAGATCGAACACTTATTACTAGGTTAAAAATTATAAATTTTAGTCATGACGCAACTCTTTTTCACTTAAGAGCGTAACACAAGTCCAAGCGCCACGATTTATTCGATTGTAATTCAGCTCACTTGGTCTCTGTCACGGGACAATTGATGTACTTGCAACAATTTTCTCATCAGTAATTGTTTTACTAAGAATCTCACTTGAATTGTAACTTAGCCTACTTAATCTCCGTCACGGAACAATTGTGCAACCCACAACATTTATATTGTGAAAATATGAAAAAAGAGTTTTAAAATCATCTAATTTGATTAATTTAATAAAAAATACAAATATATATATATATATATATATATATATATATATATATATATATATATAATAGATCTTAATATTTTCTAAAATTATTTTTCTTTTTCTTCTCCCTATATCAAATCAACAAAAATAATTATCTGGACCCCTCATTCTCCCTAGTTTCCATCAATCAACCATATCAGGTAACACTAAGTTAGAGTCAAAGTCATAGCAATAGCTCCAACCTGTAACTCATAAAATAAATAAATATATATATATATATATATATATATATATATATATATATATATATATATATATCGTCAACTTTAGATGATGCAAATTATAATAAAAAAAACTATGTCAAGTATAATAAAACTAAATGCGGTTGTGAGATAATGTATTTTTTTACCGTATAAAAAAATGTGGCAAATAAATTAGTGTTCAACAAAATCCTTGTATATACGACTGGAATTTTTACGAAGATATTGTGTTACATATTCAACTACCAACAGACGTTTTCTGAATTCTGAAAGTGATGTTTATACAATTTTAAATATAGTCATAAAGAGACGATTATTCTAATGGAAATGTCTGATTATTAAAAATAATAATTTATATTGTGGCTACCATTAATTCAGAAGGGATATGTACCACAATAATTATTTTCCACTTATAAAAGAATAAGCTGGTCAAAATATTTTTTTTATCATATTTCATTTCACATATTTATTTTGGTTGAGTGTATTAAATAGTAAGTTTAAATTTAATTTATTATAAAATTATTTCATAAAATAAAGATTGATTTTGTTATTGAGATATATATATCTTGTAGATAAAATTATATATGGATGATCTCTTACTCTCTTCATTTTGTAAACTTGATATCAATTTATAAATTAAAAAAAAATTATTAAATAATAATCAATTTTTAAAACAAAAAAATAATTCATCACTATTAACTAATTTAATTACTATTTTATAAACAATAAATTATTAATATCTAAAATATTTTTTGTTATAAATAATTCTAAATTATTTTTTAATATTAATTATCAAAGTTTTAACTATCAGTGAATCAGTATCTAAATTATTTTTTTAATTTAAAATTAAAGACTAATTTATAATTAATAATTATAATTAATTTAAACCTTACTGGTTAATATTAAAAATCAATTTATACTTTAATTTATAAACTAATTATAATTTTTATTTATGAAAAACAATTTTAGATAGTGACAAAATACTAATTTAATTAATATACTGAGTAATTATTTTAGTTTGTTATTTAATGTTTTTTTAGGTGATAAAAAAATCTAACATGTATTTTGATCCTGTATATGTTTTTGAACCTTATATTAGTAAAATTGGTAAAGGTGTTTTGAAATTGGATAGATGGTATTGCATAGAAAACTAAAGAATAATGAAATTGAAATTGATTTTCATTTGAATTAGATGAGAACTTCCCCAACCATTGACATTGCCCGTGATTCGCGGTGGCCGTGAGGGAGACACTGTTTGAAGAACAACACTTTGAATTGTCTTTTCCCTGACAGGCCAGATATAGTTGTGCTCCTTTTTCTATAAATAAATCATACTAATTATTTTGGAGTAAATAACATTAAGCTTTCTATACGAACTATTTTCTATTTTAACTTATGACTATTTAATATTATTCTGATTAGACCCGAGTTCATCTAACAATATTATTAGAAACACTTAATTTTTTTTAGATATTATACATATTTTAGAGAGTTTGAAATTCTATCACGATTTTGTTTTTAAGGGCGTGTTCTCGTGCATAAATTTACTGAACTCAAAAAATTGAGAGCGATGATTTAATAAAAAAATGATTGTTGATTTTCAGTGAAAACAAGCGATTGATAGGCGATGATTTTGCGAGATTATATTATATTTTCAATCTCATTGTTTAGAAGAGATTTGTAAAATAAATGTGCTAAATTACCATTTTATCCTTGTTATTATATTGAAAAAAAAAGTTCCATTGCTGCTTACCCATTCTAGAATTTATGTATCCAGTTTCATGCTTCATTATCCAGATCCATTTAGTTGTATCCGATTCCACTTCTTTTTTATTTTTGGATTGTGTTACTTTGTGGCAGGAAGTTGGAATAGTTCTAAAGGAGTTCACAACACTTTTTTTTTTTTGTATTAAAAAAATTTAAATATTTTATTTTTCGATTCAAATATATTAAAGTATATTTTTTTCAATTAATATTTATCTTTAATATTTAAATTTATGTAGAAAATTTTTTAAAATTAATTACAACTTATCTAAACATGATTTTATACTATATTTAATAGAAAAAGCAATTTGATAATTTAACTTTTTTATACATTAAATTTTATTTTTTATTAGTCACATCACTTAAATCCTATACAAATTTTGATAAAATTTACTCTTAAATCTACTATACTATCACTTTTAAATCTCTTAAAAAAAACACAAACTTCACCCTCAAATTTACTCAAATTTCAAATCAATAATCTTCCTCTTCCTCAAATCAATCTACTTATAAGAACACATCTTAAAAGATGTTTCAGAAGGATTAGAGAGTATTTAAATTGTATTTGATCTCGACTTTTAAGTTATGTAAGACTTATTAGATGTACTAGAACAAATATTTTTTAAACTTGATATTTAACAAAGTAAATATTTCGGGTTCAATTTTTTACTACTTATATTATTTTTATTGTTCGTGTATCAATTAAATTGACACATGTTTAATACAAAGTGCTAAAGAATAATATGAATTAAATATTTATGTTACATAATTTAGATAACAACACACATCATTAAATGATAAAAACACATATTTTTATTATAGAAAATAAGTTCAAAGACAACAAATTTTAAAATATTTAAAAATTAAAAAAATAAAGAGCAACATAGTATTATAAATTACATACAACTAAATATTTTATTCGAAAGACTTAAACCAACACTTGGTAATTTACTAAGTTTTTTCTTTGAAAAACTAATTATGGTTACTAAAAAAATACAATATACTGGGGGCTTGAGACTTATTTAACTCATAATTGTTTAATATAGGTAAAATGTATAATGAACAAAATACTTTAGATAGATTAAATCAATTATTTGAACCTATAAATATTATTTTATCTTAATGACTTTTGAATTTTAATATATGATTGGTTTTTATTTTGGATACCTAATAATTTTTATTTTATAAATTTTGTATTTTAATTAAATGATTTAATTTAATATTTTATTGTTATTTAGAATTGTTAAATGATTGGAAAAGATAAATGAGGTATCAAAATAATGTTCTCCACAGGAACAATAATTTTTTTCATAAGAAAATAAAGAGGGGTGAGTCATTCTCATCAGAATATAATTCAAAAAATGGCTTATACAGAAAAATTATTTGAGACACTGATTGATAGAATTACGTAGTAGTTATGATTATTGACACAATCATGATTGATTGAGAGATTCCCTCTAAAAATGAGCGATGTAATTTAAAAAATGGTAATTTAGGTTTAAGAGCATAGGAAAGGTACACTGTCTTGTAAGTTTATAACTACCATAAGCGGATGTGCAAGCTCAAAGGACTTTGATACTTCCAAAAAAAGATGTGTATATTTATTTATTATTTTATTTTCCTCAACCAAACACGAAATTTTCACATTTACATCATTCTTCAAGAAATGTTAAAGATCTACTTATACCAAATGTTACATCAGATGAGTAAGAACCAAACTACTTTTTACATTTTTTAAATATGAAATGAATGTAAGAATCTATTATCCAGCAAAAAGTCTAACAAAGTATAATATACACTATTTTTTTTATTGAAATTAGTTTCCAACTGATATTTGGATCTCAATAATTAAAATTAGTAAGAATTATTGTGATAGAGTTAAACTAGATGGACCATTATCGATTTATGTTATTCAACCAACTCGAATTGACTCAAGAAAAAAAAAAGGATTGGATTGATTTCACAAGATTTGATTGAAATAGATTGTATAAACCTAATTAAAGTCGGATTGATGAGCATCGCGTTCATCACACCTAACGCAATTATACATATAAAAATATTCATTTATTTATTGAACAAAAAGAACTATTTTATTACAATAACTTATTATTTAATTTATTTTTATTAAATATCATGGGTTGTTCCGAATTGAAGTGTAATAGAAAGAGAGATGGAAGAAAAAGAAAGAAAAGTGTGTTGTTGACTGGATCAAAGTGAGGAAGATGGCCACGCAACCCTAAGCATACATAAATACATACGGTTGCTGTACTTCCATGATACGTCACTTACAAGTGGACCGCACTCTCCGCTCTTCTCTTTCTTCTCCTCCGTACATCCTCTTTCCTTTCTCCATATAAACCCAACAACTCTCTTCTTTTTCCACCATTCAATCCATTCCCTTCCCCGTTCTCTCTCTCTCTCTCTCTTTCTCTTTCTTTTCAGAGGCCTACCATTTCACAAAAACAAAACACCAACAAAATCAACAAAACCAGATTTTACTTTCAACTCTGTTGCTGTATTTCATTCATTTTCCACAAGATGATGTACGAGCAACAGCAACGTTTTCAGCAGCCCATGTCTGTGCAGGTCGATTTCAGGAAGAAAACGGAGAGAAGCAAAGGCATAGAGGAAGAAAGGCTTGAAATAGTAGACTTGAGTGGCATGTCCTTGGACTCCCTTCCCAACCCCTCTCTTAATCTAGCCACCATTTGCAAGTTGGACCTCTCCAATAACAATCTTCAGGTAATCACCTCCATGCATACACCTTCATTTTTCTGCACAAATGTACAGCCTCAACACAACTTGCTTTTCATTTGCACGTATAATCCATTTCTTTTCCTCAATCATCATAAAAGGAGAACCCACTTATCAATATATATATATATATTGTGTTGATGTCTCTTACACTCAAACGCGTACGTGCTGTCGTACGTTAATAGATGTACTCGAATAAAAACAAACGATATAGGCAGTAATATTATTTAATTATATCTTGATTTAGAGTAAGACTTTTGAACAATTATTATTTATACACTTTATTTTATCAATGAAAAATCCAAATTGTTATTTAATTATCTCTTAAACTTTAATGAGTCTGTTTTAGTAGTAATAGTTTTACCTTCCTTACGGTACGCTATATATGGTTGACGCTACATACTAGTTAATTAATTAGCTAGCCGACATGATTTTATTAAAAAGTCCTATGTGACTGTCTTCATGTTGTTGTTTAAGAAATGATGGTGTAGTTTATTTTTAATTAACGTTTGGTTTTGAATATGTTGGTGTGACAGAACATACCAGAGTCCTTAACAGCGAGACTGCTGAACATGGTGGTGTTGGACGTGCACTCCAACCAGCTTAGGTACCTTCCCAACTCCATTGGCTGCCTCTCCAAGATCAAGGTTTTGAATGTCTCTGGCAACCTCATCGAATACCTTCCCAAAACAATTGAAAATTGCAGGTTCACCTTCTTAACACATCTCTTTCTCCTTTTCCTAATTAATTCTATGCATGTTGCTTCATAGGATAAGGTTAGTACAACCCCGTGTAGAGACAGGAACAGGGAGAGAGGAAAACTAGAAACATGTATATTATCAAGTCCGTGTTTTAATTAAAACCAATAATTGATTATGTCTATGTTTTCAATTTAAATATTGCATTAGTCAAATCTAATAACAGTTTAATAATAAATTTAACTAATTAAGTCTTCACACAAACTTCTTGCTGATTCCATTTTAGTTTGAGTCATACACTTGCTTTCCACCTTTACGTTAGTCAAACAACAAAACACATAGTGCAGAAAACAGTCCTAAGCACTTCAATAACTAGCTTTCCCTGCTATGATGACGTTTAATTTCTGTTGTACGTGAGTTTTTATTTTATTTTGTTTTACCTGTTCTTGAATATGCGTAAGAATAATGAAATTCCTGATCAGTAGTAGATTTGAAAGCGTTATAAGTATTTGGTTATTAAACTGTACCGATTAAAAATATACCTACCCATTTAAATATATTTAAACTTTATTCAACCGTTATTATATTTAGAAAATCAACCGTAAAAAATAGAATTTCTAAGCATTCATTGTGGGGTTGTCACAAGTTGCGGACAAAAATAAAAATCTTCCATTTTCTTCGGGTATCATTATTACTTAATTGACTAGCTTAAAAACAACAAAAGATGGAGGACACCAGGCCAATTCAAAATTCTTAAAACAAAGGGGGAGAAAGTCAATCAATAAGTGATACTTCCGTGGAAAACCATTATTCTTCCAACAAGTTTTTTACAAGAATAGTATTCGCTCAAACATCGTTTTTCTAGTTACAAGAATCCACCGGACATCATCACCAAACGACAAACAGACAATAGATATTTGGATACCCACGTTCAAATGAAAGCACAATCCAAGCAACACATCAATAACCACATAATACTCTTATCCTTCCAAACCTAATATTATCCATTACGTTGTAATTTTTGGAGACATGCATGCATGAGTGATATGAATATATATTTCACAGACAACCTTAAATGTGCAGTTAACTGTTTGGTACTTATGAAAAACATTTTTGTTAAGAAAGGTTAAAAAAGAAAAAAACTGCGATTACCGTTTTTTCTGTGACTAATACATTATGGGTTTTGAATTAGCAGAAGCTTAGAAGAACTGAATGCGAACTTCAACAAGTTGATCCAGCTTCCAGAGAACATAGGGTACGAACTGATAAACCTGAAGAAGCTATCGGTGAACTCGAACAAGCTGGTGTTCCTTCCTCGCTCGACAAGTCACCTAACCGCTCTGAAGATTCTGGACGTGCGTTTGAACTGCCTGAGATCTCTCCCAGAAGATCTGGAGAACCTGATAAACCTAGAAACTCTGAACGTGAGCCAGAACTTCCAGTACCTGGATTCTCTACCCTACTCGGTGGGGCTCCTCCTCTCCCTTGTGGAACTAGACGCCAGCTACAACAAGATCAGGTCCTTGCCGGACTCCGTCGGGTGCCTGAAGAAGTTGCAGAAGCTGAGCGTGGAGGGGAACCCTCTGAGTTCACCGCCGCCGGAAGTGATGGAGCAGGGATTGCATGCGGTGAAGGAGTACCTGTGCCAGAAGATGAACGCGGGCCATCAGAGCCCCACGAAGAAGAAATCGTGGGTGGGGAAGCTTGTGAGGTATGGCACCTTCAATGGACACACCAGCAGAGGTGTGAGCCGCGAGGAACGTGAAGCCTTCATCATGCCTGATTACAGACCAATCGATAGCCTCACCTCGCCGCGCTACACCGGCATGTTCTCGCCGCGTCGCCTCTTCTCACCCCGCAATTACTTCAGCGCCTGAGCTCAACGTCGCCGTTTTGCGCTCTGAGTAAGATCACTAGTTTTGATTGATTTCACTGCATTGTTATGTTTACGTTCCACCGACTTGGGAACCGTGGCGGGCTATTCAGACTGTGCAGTAGGTCCCTCTTGCTTCATTGATGGACAGGATCTATTAGATTTAGTTCCAGACTATTAAGCAACTACTGCATATATATGCGCACACACATATATATGTAATGGCTATAACCTCGCTCTGGTTTGTAAATAAACTTTGTGCTTATCTGGCCAATGTGTTAGTGTGTGTTTGCTTTATCTGCACCGCACTTTCTGGTACATTTCAACCCAAAAGCATATCTCACATTAATTGGAGTGCCAACTCTCTAAATTTGCCTCCAAAACATGTTTTACCATACGTATGTGTATGTTCCTTTAAAGCAATAATGGTGTGAACTTTGAAGCAATATTGGTGAACTTTGAAGCAAATAATAAAATAGCTCTGTCATGGAAACTAGCTATGTATCATTTCCTACTTTCTTACTTGATGTTGTGTTTCGACGAGATAATTTAATCGAGTAATTCACTTCTTTGAAAGATTTGAAATTTTTTGAAATCATAAATTATTTGGACGAGAAAATTACAATGGAATTGAGGAATTTCAAGAAATTTATTTCAAATATTTAAGAGCGAATTTGAAATTCATTCAAAAAATAAAGAAATTGAAATTTCACTTCTTTTCATTCCCTACCACTCCACTCACTAGGTTGTTCAAAGTCGGTCAGTAACGAAGCTCAAGCTGAGTTGACTTTGGCCAAAGATCGAGTGGTCTGGGTCGAGGGTCGATCCAAGCCGAAATTGAGTTGAGTCAGTCCGTGAAGTTGAGTTGAGTTAGCCCAGGTCAAAGGTCGAGCTGAGCCAGCCTAGGCTGAAGGTCAATTCGAATCGGCCTAGGTCAAAGGTCAATTCGAGCCGGTCTAGGATGATTAGCGAGCCGAGTCAGTTAGGTTAAGGTCGAGTCAAGTCGACCTGGGTTGAAGTCGAGCTGAGTTTGGCAGTCAAGCTGAGTTTGCCTGGGTCAAAGTCGAGGCTAAGTCAACTCGAGCCGAAGGTTGAAACGAGTCAATAGGGGTCAAAGGTTGAATCGATTCGAACTAGGCTAAAGATCAAGCAAAGTTAGCGAAGTCGAGCTTATGGAGTCGAGTCGACTCGAGCCGAAGGTCGAGTTGAGTTGGCCTAAGCTGAAGGTTGAGCCGAGTCGTCCTATGCCGAAGGTCGGCCTAGTCGGCCCATGATGAATCTTAGTGAGTCGACCTGAACCGAAAGTTGAAACAAGTCATCCTAGGTAAAGGTCGGACTAACTCAACTCAGACTTAAGGATAAAGTTGAATTTGCCTTAAAATATAAATTAAATTGTTTTATCCAAACAAGAAAATTGAAATCTAATAAGTTCTTTCAATTAGTCTATCTAAACAAACTATTTATTAAAGGAAGGGAATTCAATTGTAAGTAATTCAATACAACATATTTCAATTTTTTGAAATTTTTGAAATATCTTATCCAAACACAAGGTTAAAATAACCTTATGCTTCCACATGCAGCCTGTTTTGAAGATCAATTCAAATAAATATTATATTGTCTAGTATAAATATGTTATTAAATTAATATCTTATGCAAGCAAATAGAAAAAGTCATTAGACACTAATAATTACCATTTGACAATCTTGTATAGGTATAAAATTGTCCTAATAAAAGTGAACTTCGATATATCTAAATAAAAGAGAATGGAAGGTAGTATTGGAGGTAAAATGGACCATCCCGACCCGCACTGTGTGGGCCTATTGTATGTCAAACCAAAACGGGTCTTGCCAGTCAGAAGATTCAATCACAGAGAGTCTTTAATAATTTGAGTTTTATCCAACCATCTCTCCATAAAAATTTTATTATTCATTAATAATCATGAATTGCAAATAATATTTCAAAAATTTAAATCTTATCATTATAAGCATATCATATGCATGTAAGTGAATTTCAAGTGTGATAAATAAGTTGTTATAAGTCTCACGTCGATTAAAGAAAAGACATTGTATAATATGTAAGTAGGTACAAATCTTACTCTACAAGTTGATTTTATAAGGCTGAGTTGGACTAAAGTTCACTTTTTAACATGGTTAGAATAGGGATGTCAATGGGACGGGTATGGTATGTGTAGTAGCTCTCCCGTACCCATATCCATATTCTTGTGGGTATCCGTTATGCGGGTACCCGCATATTTTTTTAATATCCATGGATATCTACAGGTACCCACGGGTATTTACAAAAGAAATATTTAATATTTAATAAAAAATTTAACCATAAATTCAAATAAAAATACAATGCATAACCTTTATAGATTTCAAACAAAATGAAAATAACTCATTTAAATAGTGTTGAATGACAATTTACAAATAAATAAAGATTTGTTAAAATCAATTGATAAAAAATAACCTATTCAAAATCAATGTGTTAATGTTTTAATAATTTTTTAAAATTTAAATTAGAGTATAACGGGTATGGTATCCACGGATATGAATACTATGATACCTGTACCCGCCCCGTTAACATGCGGGTATACACTTATTATCCATGGATATCCATTTTTAATATTCATTTCCTACTCGTCGCGGGTTTTATCCGCAGATACCTGCGGGTACGAGTTTTATTACATCTATTTTTCTATCTGTTATCAGATCACTACTAAACCACCCATAACGTACTTAAAGTTTACCTCTTAACATAATTAAAAAATAATATGAATTGATCATGACATGGTTGCTAATGAAAGAATTATCATCATCAATTCAACTACATTCACTAAAACCAACATCGGTTCTTTCAATGTGAACATTCTCCTAAGCTATCCTTTAAAGTTGTGGTGCGGATATCTATCTAATATTTCCATATATACTTTTAAATTATTGTAGATACGTATTTTAAGCATGCACAAAGGTACCTGTATTAAATATCCTTGACACTAAATGTTGGATTCAAGAATATATAGTTGCATCACAAGGATGTATTTCTCTTTTCTATTACCAAGATGATTTGTGTGTCATCCTTTTATACTGGATTAATGGATAGAAGTCACATTACGGATACAAGTCATACAAACCACATTGCTTGCACAGTTTCTTTAGCTTCACGTTACCCATGAACATTACACTTATAAGAAACTGACTGTCCTCAGTTCTGGTGAAAGCCAAATCTGAAATTCAATGCTGGAAATGTAATAAACCCCAAACAATGAAGCTAGTGAAAGCCAAATGATGTTTTTTTCTCCTCACACATCAGAGAACGAAGGTTTAAAACAATCATGTTATATTATGTGGTCCATCAAACTATTCATCATCAAAAGAATTTCTGTCATTATGTTATTTGGCTTATACTGTGTTTCAAAAGACTTTGCTTTGGGTTTCAACTTAACTAAAACGGTTGTGACCTTTGTCTTTCATTGGAACTTGTGCTACCTGATCCCACCAACCAACTCTTGCATACAGATTTCCAAGCTATTGAACTGTTGATGAGCATAGCAACTCATGGTGTTCCATGTGATAAATCCCTCTCTAAAATATTTTAAAATATGTTCAAAGCATCATCAATTGTCCCACATTTGGAATACAAGGAAATGAAAGCATTATCATTGTGGAGGTGACAATGAAAATCCATGTGAATTGTTTGACAATAAGCACATGACCCATGTCCCAGTGCTCCACTGTCCATTCAAACACTTAAAAGACTAGAGTTTGTAAAATAATTGATGCCCATGAACTCACAGGAATTTCTTCAAACATGCTGTATGCATCATCCAACAAGGCACCTCTGCGGGTACAAACTTATCACAGAGGTTCCATCATGTACAAACTTATTGTAGTGCAGTGATGTTGAATTCATCACTCTTGGAACCTGAAAATTTCTGAGATGCGTTGATGCCCATGTGATTAGAAAGATAGAAAACAAGAAAAATGTATAAGAAATATGTAAAAACTAAATAATGTTAAGACTAATTATACTGTCTAGTGTACTTTTTTTACAATTATCTTATCGATTTTGTTTTCTTAACCCCTTTTTTATTATTTCTTAATTTAGATTCTACCTATAGATATCATTAATTATAAGCTTAAACAAGATATTCTAATTGGGCTATACCTTTTGTGTATATAACCTTTCATTAATAAAAACGTTTCTTTTTTTCAATCTTATTATGTTTTCTTTTTGGAGAATACAATAATTATATTATTATTTGATTTTTTAATAATTTCATTATTTATAACTGCTCAATATTAGTTATTGAATGGAAAAATTAGTTTTTAAGTATATATTAAATATTTACCTTAAAAGAAGAAAATGTCTTGCAATAAATTTTCTTCTTATATTTGAGTATTAATAATTTATGTGAATTTAAAGAGGTATAGTGAATGATAAGTATTATGATTATTAAAATTTATTGGATCAATAAAAATATTTAAGAAAAGTTGTATATAATTTGAAACACAAACAAGCATATTTATGAAAAAATATTGTATAGGTTGAGTATTTTTCTTATTAAGTATTAAATAATAAAATAATATATTATAATTTCTATAATCACGTGCATTTTTGTGTAGTTTTTACTTGTGAATTTTTATGTGTTGAGACTCTTTAGAATGAATAACCTTTAATGATTCATTATGAAATAATTGAAGAGAAGTAATATGATATTTCTGTGAAGAAACTTTTTATTTTGATTTGAAAAAATTAGATTCACATATTCTCTAGTAAAAATATTTATGAGAAACCGGGTTAAAATAGTTCTCAGAAACATTATTTTTTTAATAATGTTATTTTAGAAAAGTAAAATATAACTTTCCAACTTTCCATTTGTAGGAAAATAAAAGTAAGCCTGTATAATAATAGCTCTCGAAAAAATATTTAGATGACTCTACTAATTAAGAAATGTAACTGATAGGGTTTGAAATTCAGGAATTTACTTACCAAGCGTGGATAAGAGTGGATAGAACGAGTTAGACAAACCCAAAATAAATATGAGGAAAGAGAAATATTCATTTTAGCAACAAACATGTATAAAAAATAGATAGAGCACATTTCGAACCAATACATTATCTTGGTTAAAGTGTATATTTATCTGAGAATTTTGGTTTTCTTATTTTATTTGCATTTAATTTTATTTTAGTTTAATTGAGCTTTAAATCTAACAGATTCATTCAATGGACGTTAAGTTCATTTTTTTCTTACAAAAAAATCACCTGTTATTTATTCATATTAAAAAATCTAAAATATATTTAGTTGATGAAAGTAGTCTTGAAAATATTTATATAAATTTTCATAGATAAGAGTAATGTGTTATTCTAAAAAAGAGAAGTATGGACAATGTTGTTGGTAAAGTGTTTGCTGAATGACCCTCTGCCGTCACATTGATTGGGTACATGGGACGACACCGTTTTTGTCAGATAAACAACAACGTTAAATGTCTTGTCATGTGAAAGGTATTAAGGGGTCGCCGACAGCTGCCATTCTCCGCCATCACCGGCATAATCCACGTGTCCATCACCTTTTTCTTCCAAACTTTTGTCTCTTCTGTTCTCCTTCTCCTTTCTATTCATTCTTCCTCTCCCAAACCAAGTGCCATTGTTACTTCTTCTCTTACTTTGTCTCCCCCATTAGTATTATCCTCTTTTCAAGATGTTCAATTTCTTACTTAGAAAAGATGCAAGAAAGATTCTCAAGCGCAAAGATAGCGATGCTGGGGAAAGAGGTACTCTATGCATTCTACATTCCTTTCTTTTTACAATATTTGAGTCCTCAATGCTTCAACTTTTCTCCATTTAACTGGGTTTCGGGTTTATCAATTGCTGGTTTAAGATTGGATAGTGTAAATATGTAGCATCGGATTATTCTCCATCAACTTTTCATTTTTTACAGTAACTCTGAGCCTTTTCAGAACACTCAACTTCTTACACTGTTAACTCTATTTTCACATATTGTTGAAGAGAGTAGTCACATGAAAAAATGGGTCTGGATTTGGGACTTCCATTTTTGCAAACTTTTGTGGTCATTTTTCATATTTCAATGTTTGTTTTTTTTTAATCCTTTGGTGCTCATCAGAATACGAAGCTGCTTCAATTTACTTCAAGTCCGTGTATCATATTCATGGATATACTTCTTTAATGCAAATAGGCTAAGTATTATCTAATTTATATTTTTTTTTTGAAAAATTAATATAATTAGGGGAGACATATAATATAGAAACATGGAACCATTAATTCTGCATTAATGAACCAAAAATTAAAAATTGTTGCCTTAATAGATGATTTCAACAAAACAATGAGATTGATAGTATACTTTTTAAATGATAGGAAGGAATTTATGATGAGAATGATTATGATTTTTGTTTTCAGTAATGTTAAAAAAATACATCCTTAGTATATTATATATTTATTATACTTTATGAATTTGTATGCATACATAGATATAATAACATAGAAACACGGAAGCATTCTCCCTGAGGAAGCAAAAATAAAAATTCTTCTCATTACATACGATTTAAACAAAAGAATGTGACTGATAGTACTATTCTTATCAGTAATGAGAAGGAATTTACGATAATAATGGTTTCTGATTTGTGCTTTTAATATGTATAGTCTCATATTTTTAAAATAATCATATCGTTACACCGGTACGTCTATGCATATCATAGTCATATACATAAACATTTGTTAAAGTACTTTAAATAATTTTGTTTTAGAATTTTGTGCTTGTTTGGATTCAGGTTGAATCATCCAAAATGAACTGAAATATTAGTTTAAGTGATTTTATAAATGTATATGGTCACATTTTGGCCCGATTTTAAGTTTAAAATTGTTTTTGATGTTTTTGTTTTAAAAACAAGCTAGGAGTAAAACACGGTGTAAAATTTTTATCCAACACAGTTTACTTAAAATTGCTTCAACTTAAAAAATCAAGTTTGAATCAAGAATTGATTATGTTGGACTAAACACATGAAGATTTACTCAGCATTGAAATGTTATTAATATAGTTCAAGTAACATGATAAAAAATTATATTAAGTTTATTGCTAACTCCTTTATAATAAAAACATTTAAACGTAATGAAAGCACTCCATCGAAACACAGAGTGGATCTTGTTATTTTTTTCAGTCTAGTCTCTGCACCTACTTGCATATACTAACTTTGAACATTCAAAATTTATTCAAGTTCATGTCTTATTCAGCCAACTCTGAATTGATGAATTTTCCTTGAACTTGATATATAAGAATGTGAATGTGATGCATAGTTAGTTGATACTTTTTACTCTATATCTCCATAAGAAACTTCTCCAATACCTCCTATTATAACTTTTATTGGTCATTACAGGAAGAGCACTGGAAGACCTGAGAGGCTCACTGTTTAATGAATTTCGTTCCCCTGAAGGTGCAAAACGGCATCAACATCGTACATGTGGTCCAGCTGCAGCACTTGCCTTCAATTTTGTAGTAGCAATTAGTATTATCTTCATGAACAAAATGGTTTGTTTACTTTCCTTTCTGTCTGGTTGGACTGTGTTGTGTGTCGAAGTTTCAATAACCATGGTTGTAGATTTTGACTTCCTTGACTTTTCTTTTCAGGTTCTTCAAACTGTTAAATTCAAATTCCCTATTCTTCTCTCACTAATTCACTATGTAGTGAGCTGGTTCTTAATGGCTGTACTAAATGTGTTCTCTTTGCTTCCTGCCTCTCCTTCCTCAAAATCAACTAACCTGTCTGCTTTATTTACTCTTGGATTTGTCATGTCTCTATCTACTGGCCTTGCTAATGTCAGCTTGAAGTATAATAGGTAACACAACTATGACATTTTTATTTAAAGTATTTGTTTCTTTCTCTGAATTTAATATCTATATATATCTTCAGTATTGGTTTCTATCAGATGGCAAAGATTGCAGTAACACCTTCAATAGTTATGGCAGAATTTGTATTGTATAGGAAGAAAGTTTCTTGGCCCAAGGTAAATGCATTAACTTTGACTGGGAATAATTAAGAGAGTGTTCAGGGGCTTGTAGGAATAAGAGTTTTTTTTTTTGTTACTATTGATTTGAGTTATGTGCACATTTTGTGCTATGGTGATCTCTTATACCTTCAACGTAAAATTACAAACTTCAAGTAGCTAATCTCATCCTTTCATTGTTAAGTTCCTAACCAGAGTGTGTCTCTTCTTGTCATTATATGTGCTTCTGAGGACCTATGAATGCAGTTCAAAATTGTTGTTGAAAATAAAAGTCTAGTAACTACGACTATTGTTTTTGAAGTTTATCATTTTACTCATTTGTTGATCTTTAACATTATGCCAGATGAACAACATTGATTCAATTAGTAAATCTATACACTTTAGCTACAATGATGCTTGTATTCTATGTTTCAGAAGTAAATGATGTGTTATTCTCCACAATTAATTCTAGATTTCAGAATTTTCATACTTATCTCATTTGTTTATTTTGTTTTATTATTATTGAAACCCTAACTGAGTTGGTTTGAAACTTTACAGGCTTTAGCATTAACGGTAGTATCCATTGGTGTTGCTGTGGCTACAGTGACAGATCTGCAGTTTCATTTCTTTGGTGCTTGTGTTGCATTAGCGTGGATTGTACCTAGTGCTATAAACAAAATCCTCTGGTCCAGATTGCAGCAGCTAGAAAACTGGACTGCTTTGGCGTGAGTAATTTGTTTGTTTATTCTTTGGTCATTAATAAGTATTTATGACTGCCTCTCCCCATTCCAAGTGCTGATTTACATACCAATATTCCCTCTTTGCTTTATTTGTGGATTATTCAACAGGTTAATGTGGAAAACAACACCCATTACTTTAATTTTTCTGGCTGCTATGTTACCCTGCTTAGACCCTCCTGGTGTACTTTCCTTTGATTGGAACTTCATTAACACATTGGTGATACTCACATCATCCATTCTTGGATTTTTGCTTCAGTTATCTGGGGCCTTAGCACTAGGGTAAGGCACATGTATTACCATCTTCAATTGTTGAATATTTTGCCTGTTAAAAGTTATCAAATTTCTGTTTTTGGTAAAAAGTAGGTGTCCCACTTGTTTAATACTTTACTAGGGTGTTTCATCAAATTAAGTGATCATATAGTGTGTCAAGAAGGTATAAGCTTATTTGTTCAGGTGACAGAGTTGTGTCAAGAAGTCTTTAGTGGCATTTGATACCATCTTTGTTTCTCATGTGAATATAATTTGCATTTCCCTATCTGACCATAAATCGCAATAATAATAGTGTTTTGAATAAAGTATAAATTATCTCATCTAGGATTCAATGGCATTTGATACTATTGAATCGTAGACTATTTACACTTTTTTTGTTCCACTAACATGTTTTGTTGTTAGCAAACATTCCTTTAGCATGCTATAATCTATACTACAACAGTGACCCTATGCACTGAGAATTTCAAAAAAAAATTATAGACATGGCAAACTTGATGGTTATGTGCTAAGCCTAATACTGGTGGTACTATATGGCCAGATGTACAAGTAAACAAGTGTGCAAAGTTTATGACTATGTTAATGTTTGGTCATTTAAAACTTGTCCTAACCAGACCATCATTGAAGTTCAACAAATTGTACATCTGTTTCTATTTACATTGTTGTTTAGCTAACTGCTTCGGGCTAGTTTGTTCATGTATTTTTTTTCCTTGTAATTTACAGTGCTACATCTGCGGTCTCGCATGTTGTTCTTGGGCAGTTTAAGACATGCATTATCCTTTTGGGAAACTATTATCTCTTTGGATCGAATCCTGGCATAATCAGTATCTTTGGAGCATTTACAGCTATTGTTGGTATGTCTGTTTACACTTGCCTTAATCTGAAGCAGCAAACAGCCAAGATATTTCCTCATCAGACCTCCCTTTTACCAAAATCTAAACTAAGCAAAGAAAATGGCAGTTCCCATAATGGACATTACAGCGCAGAAAATGTCTAACAAAATTCCTGATACTGCATTACATGAGATGATAATTAACCAATCATTTTTTTTTCCTTGCTGTGATTTCTAGATTCGAATCTGACCATTTTTGGTGGTGATAGTTTATGTTCAAATATAAAAATTCATTAAATTCATACTAGGATTCAATGCTTCTATCATGGCAAGTGGGAACCCCATCTACTCTGTAAATGAATTATTTGGTTGTTTCTTATCCTGAGTTACGAGTTTTTTCTGCGGTATAGAATAGGAGCTACTGTTTCATTTGTAATTGTCACAGAAAACAGAATTTCATCATTTTATTTTATTTTTGTTATATTCATCCCAGTTTGCTACATCTCATTATGAGGTGTGAAAATAGGTTTGTTAATTTGGTATTTAGTAAGAATTATGCAGACTTTGTTAATATGCATAAGTTATGAGAAGGGAGGATATGTACAGAAATGTATATACAAAAGGTATTTGTTTAAAATTATTCAAAGAGAGTTTGTTTACTGATTTATTAGAATCTTGTTTAATATATAAAGTACAATCTCACATTGAAATAAGTAAAACCTAATAAAACAGAATATCTGATAATATAAAAGAAAATCAAATAAATATATCTATCAATATAAATAAAAAACAGAAGATATATAATATCTTTATCAATCTTTTGTATTTTTGGATTTTGCTAACCAATGTTGTTAAGAAATCAAGAATAAAAATTGTCTATTTTGAATCTTGTTTACAGGGAGCATTGAAAATCATGGAGGAAATTATCAATTTTATAATAAAAAAATTATTATTTTTCTTTTAACAGACTACCAAAATTAATTGGCAGTTGTCTTAAATTTTTAGTTTAATTCACTTAGCGAAAAAGGTTTTATGCTGTGAATCAATCATTAATAGTTGATGGTATTTAGGATTAGTAATATATTCTTTAGGATAGTTTAAAAGTTTGGATAGAAGAGGATGCAATGAAAAATGAATATAATGGTATTGTGTTTTATTGTTTAATTTTATTTTATATTTTTATTGTTTATACTTATTCTCTCCCATAATAGAAATTTGGTCTCCTTTCATTAATATATA
>Ga0209589_1002510_pt1 | contig 31852 bp, 31 predicted proteins | sample CowpeawhiteBW_FD_187525 | JGI IMG/M metagenome (GOLD analysis project Ga0209589, IMG submission 187525) | Root nodule microbial communities of legume samples collected from California USA - Cow pea white BW (SPAdes) (version 2) | ecosystem: Host-associated > Plants > Roots > Nodule | place: USA...
TGTGTGTGTGTGTGTGTGTGTGTGTAATATTCGCTTGGATAACATACTTTTTCGATTGGGTATGGCTGTGACTATTCCTCAAGCCCACCAATTTATAAACCATAGACATGTTTTAGTTAATGGTCGTACAGTGGATATACCAAGTTATCGTTGTAAACCTCAAGATATTATTACAACAAAGGATGAACAAAAATAAAAAACTCTTATTCAAAATTATTTTGATTCAACCCCCATGAAAAATTGCCAAATCATTTGACTGTTCATCCTTTCCAATATAAAGGTTTAATTAATCAAATAATAGATAATAAATGAGTTGGTTTGAAAATAAATGAATTACTAGTTATAGAATATTATTCTCATCAAACAAACTTATATATATATATATATATATATATATATATATATATATATATATATATATATATATATATATATATATATAATATATTTTTTTATATATTTCTTTCCTTTTTTCTACAATACAAAAAAATATATTTCTATTTCCATAATATTCAAGTAGTTTAATTAGTTGGTTAAAAAACCTAAAAGTCAAAGTTCCAAGGTGGAGTGAGAATATTAAGAATTCATCTTAGAAGGATTACCAAAATAGAATCGAGCCCTTTTCTTTGTGTTTTTTTGTGTGGCCATATAATTGATGATGATGTGCACTTTATATAGGATTTTCCAAAAACCTTTACTTGATTGTGTTGACTTCACTTTTGTCTATGAATATAGGTTTAAATATCTTAATATCATTTTCCCCTATTTGAGTTTGAGTGTCATATTCTTTCTATGATGAGGGTGGAACCCAACCAACTTCATCCAAATACCTAGACATTCTTAATTGCTTTTCAAATTCTATGTGAGCACTTAGGCATGCCACCTATAGCCAATAAATGTATGTATTTCTACTAGTTAAAATACAGTCAAGAGGTCAGTTGAATTTCTCTGAATGGTGTCCAATATGGGTCTTTGTTTACCGTGTATACTCAATCCTATTGTTAGATATATTATATACATACATACATACATACATATATATATATATATATATATATATGTGTGTGTGTGTGTGTGTGTGTGTGTGCGCGTGCGTGTGTGTATATAATATAGATAAGTGAATATACCTCAAAAATTGCTTATATTCTTTAATCATCTAAGAAAAGTATATCTATAATAGATAAAAGAAATATGTTATGTATTAGAATCTAGAAGAACGCAAATTTGTATGAGTATCTATGTTTAATTCGAATCTAAAGTAGAACAACACTCAACCTCTACGTATTCAACAAATTCTTTTGTATATACTAAAACAGGAAAATTAAATCCAATACTAATGAGGTGGAGAGGAAGTCAAAAGCATAACCAACAACTTCCCCATGAATACTCAAGGTTGTTAATAGGAGGAAATTTGGCCTTTCTCCCCTTCTTAGAAATTTCATCAAAGACTTTTGAGGTTTCCATAACCTTGTGTTTTCCTTTGGAAAGGAGAGAGAGAAGGGAGGAAGAAGAGAATAAGGTTCTCCTAAAGAACCTTCTCTAAGGTCAGAGTTTGAAGAACCTATGAAGAACATTCACTTATCATCTTTAATGACGTTAATTTATGGTTAAACCAAAGGTTGTCGCTCATGGGAGGAATCAGAAATGAAAGAAAAAGACATGAAGATGTACCTAGAAGTGAGGAAGCGCATGAAAAAGAAAGACCTGAGGCAAGGAGAACATGAAAGAAAACTCAAAGATAGAGGATGAAGATAAGTGAAGAGAGAAATGAAATAGAAGTTGTAGAAAAATAGAAATGCTTAGGAAGAGATAAAGACGCTTCACTAATGGCAACAAACAAAAACTAATTATTTCATGCCTTTTGCCTTCTCCTCTTAAGCGTTCTGTCTTCTCCAAATTTGAAACTCATCAATATGAGGTTGCGAAATGTCACTATAAGTAGGTAAAAAGGTGTTTTGGAGAAACCCTAAAGAGTAATCATGACTTAGAAAAATCACTCATTAATGAGGAGAGAGGTAAATATGTTGAAAAGCTAAAGTTACGTGATTAAATTAAATATAATGTTATGGATCGATTATGTAGATCATGCGTCCAATCAAGTACTCTGAGCTAGTGCTCAAACAATGGCCAATCATATACTAATTATTGTGTCGATCCTGTGCCTAAAATTGCAATATGGTCAATCATGAGTCTGAAAATTCGAAATATGATATCGAGCCGATCTTGTGCTTGAAAAATGGTTGGTAATGTGTCAAAATTTGGGCCAATCTTATGTCTTGAAAACCGAGTATAACTTGACTATGTGCTAAAATCAACTTATAAACAAAAATTATTAACTTTCTAGCTTGGAGGCCTTATGTACCTACTTGACCCATTATTATAACATAATGGTATAATTTATTCAGGCCCAAAATAGGTCTAATATGCAAGGGTCTAATACTTAGATACATGTGATATTTTACTTATCTTTTAATATATTTTGAGATATATGATAGTGTTTATGTAATACAAACAAAACAAATTTATGATTAACATAATTCATTTATCATATTTGCTATTATACTCTAATATATCCACAAGTCTAAAACACCTATAAATACATGTTATCATAGTAGTTCAACCATTTGATAACCTCTTTTACTCATAAATATACACTCATATATACTTATTGATTTGAACATCAAAATCTTTATAGGTGGACTTTGCCATGATTTATAGCTCAATCACACATCAATTGAGCTCATAAACTGCTCGGAAAAATTAGTATGCTTAGCTATACAAAACCACATTTAATACCTCAAAATCATATAATCTTATAAATGAATGGACAATAAATTATTTGTCAAAACGTTATTTCATTGTAATTCCGAAATTTCAAACTTAAGATGTAAGTATATAAATATACTAAATATTAAAGTATATAAATATACCAAATACTAAGCAATCTATCACTTAGATTAGGTGATTTGACTTGTATCCCATGAAAGAAAGTATATGCAGTCTTAGAAGAATATGAAACCCCACTTTAACTATTAATTGTATTTTTAAATTTAACTTTGAGGAAGTATTATGACCTGGTGATTGGAAGCTAAACACCTCTCTTATGATGAATTGCCGTTACTAAACTTATTAAATTTGATAGATTTTGCATTACAAGACAGGTAATAATTGAACATAGCAGATTGAACTTAAAAAGAAGTAACAACACAAGGGATTACATTATATATAGAGTGGAAAGTGGGCCCCAAAAGCCAATGTAGTACGACAACTGGGCAGAGACAGGTCCGGCTCTCACTGCATCTTCTTGTCTTCCAACTCTTTTTCTCTCTCTCTCTCTGCTCATTGAAAGTTGAAAACGTTAGGGAACACTGTCACTTTTGCAACTCAAAAGCTTCAAACCCAAAGAAGTACCTGCAAGCTTACGGCACTGATGAACTTTCACTACATTGTGTAAAGATTGCATTTTTGCTCTCACCAGGACACCTTTTGCTCTCACCAGGACACCCCATTTATCCACTATGGTTTACGAAAGGATCCAAAAGCCTCAGGTCTCTCTTCCACCTCTTTCATCCATTTCACCTTTTTTGTTTTTTGCTTGATTTGCATTTTTCACTATTTCTCTCCTACCCGTGTTGTGTTGTATTTGGAAAGTGAGTATCGTCATGTTTTTAGTGTTCTGCACTGTGTGAACTCTTGTTTTGATCTGTTCGTTTTTGGGGTTCTTTGATTTGCCTTTAGCCTTATGGAAACTTGGGTTTACAGGGTGGCGGGGGATTTTCACCGGGAAAATTGAGGAACATGCTACTGGGCGTGGAGAAGAAGAGGAAAGAAGAAGAAGAGCTCGATTCTACTTTCACCACGAGATCTCAGAATTCGGAAATGGATGAATCTGGTACGTATGCTCTTGGCTCTTTATCTTGATTGATGTAATGCCTCACTCAAGGTTGCGATTTTGTAAATCTAAAAGATATGTACTTTCTCAAAATGTAAGATTTTGACTATGATTATTTCTTCATTATCATTGTTGCTTGATGTTTTAACTTATCGCCCTTAGTTTTTGTGAGAAAATTTAGAAGTATACTATGATTGAAATTATATAAAAAAAGGGGGAAGAAAATGAAGAAAAGGGACCGGACAGTTTTTCACGTACAATGTACTTGCCTACTTGTTATCTCAAATATGGTAACCTACAAGTTAAAGCTTGTAGTGCCTATCTTTCTTTTTGTTTCAACTTCAGATTTGGTTTATTGGTTTATACAATGATATTTATAGGCAGTGTCAAATATGTAAGTGTTTGTTATTGTTATAGAATGAATGGTGTTTAAGTTTACTTCTATGTAACATATCTGTTACAGGTGGTAGCAGTTCTGATCATTGTAAAGATGTAGATGTTGTGAGTGTCCTTCCTGAGTATTCAACTTCTGCTTTAGTTCGCACCAGTAGCATAGAGGCAGTTGGTGGTGATGATCGTTTTGTGAAGGCTAATGCAGCAGTGAGTTCAAGGAATAGAATCTTAGAAGACCCTTCTTCAGATTATGATAGTGGGCATGAAAATATGAGCATCTCATCGTCAGTGTTTGAATTTCAAAAGGCCGAGCGGTCTACACAGAGAGTGCCAGTGAGACCATTCTCAAAACCAGCACCATCTAAATGGGATGATGCTCAGAAGTGGATAGCTAGTCCAACATCAAACCGGCCGAAGACAGTGCAGGCTCAAGGACAAGGTGGGCATGTAGGTCCACGTAAGGTCGGTAGTCTTGGTTATGGAAGCCGGCAACCTTCAATGAAGGTTGTTGTTGAAGTTCCAGATCAAAGAGAAATTGCTTTAGATGAACCGGATACCAAGCAAATTGATACAAATCAAACTAAGATGGAAAGTGGAGGACAGAAATTTGTGAGTTGGGAGGCTGATCCCTATGCAATTGCAAGTTCTTGTGGTAAATGTTTGATTGTGTTCTGGAATTCATTACCAGAGATATAAACATGCTTTTAGTTTATTCAAATGAAAAATGTATACACTGATTTTTCTGCTATTTTTGTCAAACATTATGTTTCAAATCACTTGTTGCGTGTGTTAATCATTTCTATCGTCACAGTGTTCTTAAACTATTTTTATTATCAGTGGTTGTTGTATTCCTTTGGTTGGGGCTTGTTGATCAAGTTGAGCCTTGACTTATGGTTTACTTGGTTCCCAAGTGTGTTGAGTCCTGTATGAATGACATACCTAGCTATCTAAAATGAAAAAAGTAAGATGATATATCCTGAGAAACTCCCAACTCCTAGGTGTTCATGCATCTCTTTCTCTTGGGAAAATTTGTGGTTTTGCAGTTCTATTTTTCAACAACTTGCGTCATATTTTTTTTGGTAAAAAGTAGACCTTCATGCTATCGAATCCCTTGTCATTAATTGCTTGAACAGCCTTTCTATCTTAAAGACATGTCCTACAACTAAGAAGTTGAGAATACTATAGACAATTTCATTTGAAGGAGTTAAATAAATTATGCTTAGTTTTAGTAATTATAGTTCATTTATGGGACTACTTACTCTTTGTTCTGTGTTCCTTTTCTGCTATTTTATGTTGACAGTAAGCCTTAGCCAGCACAATTCGTCTCTTGCCATCCAGAATGCAACAACATTTGTTCCTCCCCCTTCAACAGCTCGGTCTGTATCGATGAGAGATATGGGAACCGAAATGACCCCTATTGCTAGCCAGGAGCCTTCAAGAACAGGTACCCCTGTGAGGGCAACAACACCAATGCGCAGTCCTAACTCTTCTCGGCCTTCTACTCCCCCAAGATCCTCCCCTGTATCCACTTTAACTGATCTTCATAGTGACAATCTGAATCTCAGCAAGAATGAATTGTCCGAAAAGGAGCTACAAATGAAGACCAGGCGTGAAATAATGGTCCTTGGGACACAACTTGGTAAAATGAATATTGCTGCTTGGGCTAGCAAAGAAGAGGAAGATAAGGATGCATCTACTTCCCTCAAAACTAAAGCAGAACAGCCTAAGAGTGTTGTTGAAGCACGTGCAGCAGCATGGGAGGAAGCTGAGAAGGCCAAGTATATGGCCAGGTCAGTTTATACTATCATGTAACTTACGTTGCTTTATGGATGTAAATCCATTAACATACCCGAGTTTTTCATTTTTATATTAAATTTCATAGAGTAAAGAGTGCTTTCTGATGATTTTCCAAAACCTCTTGCATGAAGACCATGTGACATCTATGATATAAAAGTAGAAGAATTGAAGTTGCTTCATATGTCTATTTAATTTAATTTTTGTCAATGAATATTTGACATAGAATCTGGACCGAGGTATTTAATATTTCTACAACATTTCTTTCGTAAGTAGCCTTTTGTAAAACTTTTTCATTTTTGTGGTTCCCCTGGTTTCTATATAATTAGGTAATGGATTCCTATGTTGGGTTTGAAGAAATCATCATAAATGACTCAGTGATGACAAATCTAGGCAAGAAATGTGAAAGAAAGAAAGAGATATAGAAGAGGAAAGAAATATGGTTGCAAAATTGACTTGAACACTGTAAACTACAGTGCAGAACTTGATTTGTGTAGATTCCAATCATGTCACTTGTATAGTGATCAAAGATAAAAAGAAAAGATTATCATTCTTGATAGTGTACTTGCACACCTCTAGAAGATAATCATTGTTGCCTTACTTCTTTTGACCATGTTTCCATTAATTCAGTTTCCTGACATTTGCTTGAAAGGCGCTCTATCCCACATGGAATGAAAACCAGGAGACAAATAATAAAAACCAACAGAAAAATTTAGAAACAAAGGAAGTATTTAAAGCCAGACTATCTGAATTCTTTGACAATGTGTGCAGTTTGTAGCCTATAGGTATCCATTTAATTTTCATGTCAGTTTCTTCTGAAATAATAGCTTAAAACTTGTCTTCCCTCCCTTAGTCATGGATATGTTTGCAACAAGATGAAGAAAGATGAATAAAATTTCTGAATATAATTAACCACATTTTTAAAACATGAGACAAATATTTTATGGGCATTTAAACAGTTCCAGAAATACGTTAAGATTATTTTTTGTTGTTACATACTAAAATTCTCTGAAGCAGGAATATGGTGTTAATGACACAGGTTTAGGCGTGAGGAGATGAAAATTCAAGCATGGGAAAATCATCAGAAAGCAAAAACAGAAGCCAAGATGAAAAAAATTGAGGTATACACCTATAATTACTGATTTTGTTGTTTCCAATATGATTCTTTAATTTAGTTTCTTTTGGGACGATCCTTGGGACGTTAACTTGTAATCCTACTACAGAAAAACATGTTAGTCAGCGTAACAATGGCAACATATGTGTAAGGAGATGAATAGGAAAACCTAAATAATGTAAAATTTGTGAATGGCAAACAGGAGAATCCATATTTACCATAATTTATAAACTTGCAAGTTGTAATCGGCTTCATAGGGTTTAAAGATAACAGGTCTAACAGAAATGTATCTCATCCAACAATTCCTGTCCTGGTTTCCCTTTTTTTACATATCGGAGAATGTGAACTGCACAACTCCCATTGAATAGGAAAGATTAGGTCTTGTTATAGTGAGATAAATGAGTTTTCCCTCCTACCTTCTATATATCTCTGGGTCTGAGAAATGTTCACTTTGGTTTCATTAACTTTTGATTCGAGTCCATAGGATTATTTATGAGCTTGCAGTTTGCGAAGCCTATCTCCAAAATATCAAAAACATGTTTTCTTTGTGAAATGATGACACCTCTTAATTGTACCACTTCAATACCAAGAAAATATTTTAGACAACCCAAATCTTTGGTATGTAAGTGGCTGAATAATGTTTTTTTAATTGAGCAATTCTAGTGATATCATTTCTTGTAATAACAATATCTTGAACATAGACCATAAGCTGAACACACTCCCCATAAGAAAGGTGACAATAAAACACTAAGTTACCTGTCTCGCTTCATTTCAATCCAAATATCAGTACAATATACTAAATTTACCAAACCAAGTTCGAGTAGATTACTTCAAGCCATAGAGAGACCGATGTAATTTACCAACTAAACAAGATAGTAAATTGGATGAAAAGGAGGTAAATGGGAGGGTTCCTAACAGAATATGTTTACATTCACTGAGAAATCCTAACATTCTAGAATCTAGTTATTCTCCTATAAGCAATAAGTATACTGACAATCAGAATTCCTCTTAATTGTCCTTTTCATCCTAAAAGATTGAGCTTCACTAATGTTCATACCATTGTAGATAAATGTCAAATAGACCTGTATTTGTCCCAATCTCTGTAAAGATATCCCTTCTGGTATGCTAAGAGAAGATGTCTATGCTTGTTTCTTTAGACTGTACATTTTCACTTTAAATTGGGCATTGTGATAACACCAAATCAAACTTGTAGTAAATTCCATATTATAGGGAGTTCAATCCTTATCCTTCTAAATGAAGTTGAATTTCAGCACATATTGGGGAGGCGTTAGAGTTGCATGCACTTCAAAGTTTGAACAACTATTATGTGATGGGTTGCTGAATTGAGAGTTTGTTTGCTTGATTGATACATTTGAATAGGAAACCAGATGTTGAAGCAGAAAATAGTAAGCAGTGGTGACTTTTTATTAGATTTCTAACATTTTAGCAAAATTTCTCAACAAGTGAAGTAGTCATATATCATAATGGTACATGGTATTGAAAAATACAAACTTTGGTTAGTAGCCCAAGAATATAATATATTTATAATTATTACCATAATTATAATAATTGGTTGCAGGTAGAAGTTGAGAGAATACGTAGTAAGGCACATGATAAGCTAATGAATAAATTAGCTGCTGCAAGGCATAAAGCTGAGGAAAAACGAGCAGCAGCAGAAGCCAATAGAAATCATCAAGCTGCAAAAACTGAAGAGCAAGCAGATTATATACGAAGAACTGGTCATGTCCCTTCCTCGTATTTGTCATTTTCTTGCTGCAATTGGTGCTCTTGAAAAAAAAGTCAATCCTTTTCAATATTTAATTTTTTGTTCTATAGGCTTGCAATGCCTTTTGCTGCTTACACCCAATCATGTTAAATATGCCTATTGCATTTTCTCCCTGGTGTAAAACGTTACCTTCTTCTGCAGAATAATTGCAATTTGGAAGTGCTATGCTATTTGTCCAGTTATATTTTCTGAATTTCTTTTGGGTTTCATAATTTGGAAGTGCTATTCTATTTGTTTATATACATGTTATGATATTAACATTGTGTGAAGCATCTTCTAATTCAAAATGATCATCATGATTTTGATAGTAATTGATAAAGTAATCCTTGAGATCCACCTTGCAAAATTATGTGATTTATCTTACTCTTTTTTTCTTTGCATCTCCTTATGGGAACTCACATTTTCCTTTTGAGTTGGAGTTGTATAAATGCAGAAACTATGTAGAGAATATGTATAATATGGCTACGATTCATGTTATCTTTTGACATATTACCTCATGGACCATTTGGTGTTTTTTTTTCTTGTAAAGTGTTCTAATAAAAATGCAAGTGCAAGTTGAGTTTTCTTAGGAAACATTATCATATCGTTGGAAGATACAAAAGTATAACTAATTAGTTACGTTTAATATCATCAAAACTTCAACTATGGGATAATTTAGTGTCACTAAATTCAATCGGATCATTTGAGTCTTAATGTGATAACATAAAAGACACAATAAACTTATTTTTCATAGATTTATTCCAATAAAGACAATTAACTTCGGTGCCATTAATGTAATGATATGCTAATTAAATCAGTTAATTGAAAAATACCAACTTTAATTTAATAAAAACTCCTCTAAGTAATTTGTATATGGAAATATGAATGAACTTTTTCACATAAAACATTGTTGTTCTAAAGTTAATAATTTCAAACTTAAGCCTTCATGGCTGTATAATCAAATCACGCCTTATTGAAATATAGCTCACAATCAATAAAAATAACATTAGAGTGATTCATCTCTTACAAAGAAATATCATCAACAAAGAACACTAGACAAAATATATATTAAAGCAATGGAAAGAGTCTAGTCTCCAAGTTCATCTATCTTCCACAATCTTAGTAGAAAGGTTCACCTCACTTATTCATACCTTTCCGTGAACACAATCACATGTGCCATAATGCAAAGGTATGAAAATATTGTTAACTCTAGAAAAAGGCGATGTTTGAATAGAGCTCTCAAAACTTTCTTGGAAGCTTTTCACAAATAAGACTATTAGATGCTTAGAGGGAGTCATGTAATGGTTTTATTAAAGAGTTCACAAACACTTTCTAAAAAATTTTTATGATGCCCAAGATAGTAATAATGCATGAAACCGAGAGAAACAAAGAACACTTTGTTTTTATGTTGGTTATGTCTAGTTCTTCAATGTGAATGATAAATGGTTTCATTAAACAATTAAAAGTATATAAATATTCTCATATTAATCATTTTTGTTTTCATATTCAAATCATTCATACCAAGATTTTTTAACCAATTCATTTCCAACATTATTGTGAAAACATGTGAAATGCACAAGAAGAGAGGATTGAATTGTGTAATGAAAAACTTTGGCTTCGCAATGTTATATGTGATAGAGTATGGTTAGACATAATATTGAACTGACAGACCAAATGTCAAGACCTTTTTAAAAAACCTAGTTTGAAAAACTCTCATTCCTTAATTAGTTTAGATTTTATTGTTAGAAAAAGCTTTAAATAGCTAACTAGTTTTAAAAAATAAAAACCTTAACTTCCAACCAATTCAAACCCCCCATTAAACCCTAAATCCTAAGTTTATTTTAAGCTTTAATTGCAAATTTCAGAGTATTAGACCTTGGGAAAGTTTATAAAAATTAAATCTTGCAAAGTAATAACAAAGTAAGAGAATAAGGAATAGAGAAAGTCACACAAATTTTTTATACTGGTTTAGTCAACAAGGATCTGGTGTCCAATGGTTATTCATCTCAAAGACAATGATCACAAATTATTATCTTAAACTAAGTGAAACAAACAAAATCACAATTAAAATAATAAAAAGACATCTCCTTTGCAAAACCTTAAAATGATGAGAAAACACCTTTTTTAAATCACAAGAGATGAAAAACATCTTCCTTAATAAACCATAAGGAATGGTAGATACCTTTCTTGAAAATACAAAAGATAAAGAACACATCTCTTTATCTTGTCTGTTTCCAAGGTTTGATCTGAAGGATCATAACGGAGGTATTTGTTCTGTAAAGTTTAAACTGATGTATAGTTCCATAAGTAATCACATTTATCATGTCCAAAAGTTATGTGGTTTCTTGAAGGGAGTATTGCATTTTGGGACCTTAAAAGTCATATTTATCTTATAGAATGAATACTGGGTATTGATTCTAAAAATCTGGTCTCAAGTACCATGAATGGAGAAACTTTTGGACATGGTGGCCAAAGCATTTGTTCTATGATTTTTAGGTCCTTTAAATAAATTCTTCCCTTTTAGTGGTGAAGTTTAGATTTGATAGATTTTACTGCCTCAATGTAAATGTAACTGTTGATGTTTATTTAACTGTTATTACTTGTTATAAAATGATATTTTCAGGATTTACGTAATAATATTCATTCCAATTAGATTGATGTATGAATATTCCTCGGCACAAACCCTTGCCTGCACGCTTGCACTATATGTTCTATGTGGTTTCCAATATCATGATGAGATGGCTGTATTGAAATGTTATGAGATTTTAAGTCTAGTATTTCGATAAAAATATAAGAAAGAAAACACTTACGGAGCAACCACAACCTTCTAAAAGCCAAAGAACTGAACATTATAGATTAAATATCGCTTGTAACATTCGAAGCATCAAGTTTGTCGAACATCCTCAACTCTCATCACCTCATTTTCTTCTTCTCCAGAATCATCATCTTCACCAGCAGATGCATCCTGGTACTGCTGATACTCTGCAACAAGATCATTCATGTTACTCTCTGCTTCAGTAAACTCCATCTCATCCATTCCTTCTCCAGTGTACCAGTGCAAGAAGGCTTTCCTTCTGAACATGGCTGTGAACTGCTCACCCACTCTCCTGAACATCTCCTGTATGGATGTCGAGTTACCAACAAAAGTCGAAGCCATAGAAAGGCCTTTGGGAGGAATGTCACAAACACTAGACTTCACATTGTTGGGAATCCACTCAACAAAGTAGGAAGAATTCTTATTTTGTACGCTCAACATCTGTTCATCTACCTCTTTTGTGCTCATCTTGCCTCTGAAAACCGCTGAGGCAGTCAAATAACGACCGTGGCGTGGATCAGCTGCACACATCATGTTCTTGGCATCCCACATTTGCTGTGTCAGTTCTGGGACAGTCAATGCACGGTAGTTCTGCGATCCTCGAGATGTCAGAGGAGCAAAACCCACCATGAAGAAGTGGAGTCGTGGAAATGGGATCAAATTTACTGCTAACTTTCTCAGGTCTGAATTGAGCTGACCCGGAAATCTTAAGCAACAAGTAACTCCACTCATTGTTGCTGATATTAAATGATTCAAGTCTCCAACTGCAAAAAGTTATCAAGTAAAATTACTTTTATTAAGTAAAATGAAGAACTTCATTAGTTCTATTCTACGGCAATTATGCTTACAGCTTGGTGTAGTGAGCTTGAGGGTCCTGAAGCAGATGTCATATAGTGCTTCATTGTCAAGGACCATACACTCATCAGCATTCTCCACCAACTGGTGAACAGAGAGTGTAGCATTATAAGGCTCAACAACCGTGTCTGACACCTTTGGAGATGGAAACACAGAAAATGTAAGCATCATTCGATCAGGGTATTCCTCTCTTATCTTCGAAATCAGCAGAGTTCCCATTCCAGAACCTGTTCCCCCTCCCAAGGAGTGACACACCTGAAATCCTAGATTCAAAAACCAGAACCGAAAAATACATAAATGTCTCATATTTTAACGAAACAGTCCACCATGATGTTTGGTTACTTTTTTTTACCTTGCAAGCAGTCACAATTCTCAACCTCCTTCCTCACAACATCAAGGACAGAGTCAATAAGCTCAGCACCCTCAGTGTAGTGGCCCTTTGCGAAGTTGTTTCCGGCACCAGACTGGCCGAAAACAAAGTTGTCCGGCCGGAAAATCTGACCGTAAACGCCTGTGCGGGCAGCATCCATGGTACCAGGCTCAAGGTCCATAAGCACTGCCCGTGGCACGTAACGACCGTTGCTGCCCTCATTGTAATAAACGTTCACTCTTTCAAGCTGAAGTTCGGTGTTCCCTACGTATTGCCCCGTAGGATCAATCCCATGCTCATCACACACCACCTCCCAGAACTTTGTTCCTATTTGGTTCCCGCATTGGCCTCCCTGAATGTGAAGAATCTCACGCATTTTCTAGCTTGGGTTAGAACTTAGAAGACAAAATTAACTCTTTGGACTTGGATTGAATAAGCAAAGAGGTTACATTACATTTATAGCGAAATGAAAATGGACCTAGTTACATGATTGCCCTTTGAAAATATATATATATAACCGTGAAGTGAAGGTTAAGTTGGACTTGGATGAATAATTGACTGCCATTTGTAAGATGTTACTTGCAACCTCGCCGGCTTCACAAGAGGGTTTCTATGTTTCCTTCTCAACTACCACTGGCATACTCACTCTTTTCAGTTTTTGGTTTTCTTAATATAACATCAGCATCTATCTTTACAATGTAAAGGACTGGGCCATTTTGGGAGACCTAAATGACTTATTTATTGTCTTTTATTTACAGTGGAAAGTGACTGCAACTAAAAGAAAGCCGGGATGAGAGAGTTTCATAGACCTTCATAGAATAGAAAATTGAAAAATAGAATCTGATGGGTATGCCGAGGCCGGCAAGTTCTCATCAATGATGAGCATGTAGTAACTATTCCAGTTTTCTTGCAATAAATGTTGCTCCACCTTATATAGAAGTAAAACCAATAAAATATTATTTGGTTGCACAATTTTCTTTGATTGTTGATTATGGGCACAAAAGCTTGAATTTGTTCAAATATTTCAAAATCTCTGACTAATATATATGCCGATAAAAAAAAATCGTATTTGTTGATGCTAAGATGCAGAAAAGCTTGAATTATGCTACTTTCTATTCCCCTAAAGCAAATCAGCCTAGCTATTTTTAAATAAGTGGTAACACTCCTGCAATGGCGAACTGATGAAAGAAACTGATATTTGTCCATTCTATGGTTCTTTTTGATGGTTTCATAAGAATTGTTTATTTTTTAAAGTATAAGAATCACGTAGACAAATCACAGTGTTTGTTTCAACATTGCACGGTTTTTATATGCTGAGTATTGTTGTTTATCTACAAAACATTTTAAGTGAAAGGATATATAAAACTTAAAATTCACTCTTTTTTTGTTCTCTAGATCAAATATGTAAATTTGGTCTTTCGAAAATTTTAATTTTGCATTTTGTCCTTATATTAAATGTTAACGAACCAATCAAGATGGTAGGTGTTAGAAGGTTATCGTTAACCTTTATTATTAATATCTTATTGAATAAAAAGTTCATATACATTTATCGTTAACCAATCAATAAAATATTTACTACTTCTAAAGATTTATTAAAATAACTCAAAAAACATTAGTGAGACTTACTAAAGAACAAAAGAAACTCCTATAATTTCATATATTTTAATAAAGTTGAACTAATAATAAGAAAAACTAAAAAAGTAATGATTTTATAGAATTTGAAAAGTGTTAATTATAAGATTAAATAGTCTGAGGACTTTTTAAATGGCAGTCAAAATTAATACAGCAAAAAATGTTAAAATTTACCTGAAAAAATTGTTGACAATTCCTTTCATATATACACTACAGATATGACTTTGTCTACAAATCACCGAATATACGTAAGAAGGAAAACAAACAGATGCAAAACAATTGCGGTTAACAAAGGGACATTTCAGTAAATAGCTATCATCCCACATTCCTTCAATCACACTTTCTGTCTGCCTTTGACTTCACAAAGCTATGACAGTATGCATGTGAAAACACTTCACAAAGTTGCTGTGTTATGCATCATATGGTTGCTTTAAGTGGAAGGTAGAACATGGCAGTTAGACCTTGTTGGCATCTCCAATGAACACAAAAGTGAAAACTCCCAGAGTACCAAGACTAAAGTATGACATCCACAGAAAATATAAGATTGCATATCTTTCCCTCTATGGAAACACTTTCCTGAGAACCACTATTGGCATGCAGGGTTTTCTTTTCTTTCCTATAATGTTCTGCTTCAGTGTATCTCCCATTTCTTTCCAAGCCGTCTATTAGTACATTATATGTACCTAAGACAACACAAAATCCTTTGCTGCACATGGTTTTGTAAATCTCAAGTGCCTTATCAACTCTTTTAGCAGAGAAGTAAACACTAATCAAAGCAGTATAGGTGGCAGTGCACTTATGGTTATCAGGTAACAAATTGAAAATCTTTATCGCAAACGTGTGCTTCCTAGCACAACCAAGCCTAAAGATCACAAGTGAAGCCAGATAGATTCCAAGAGAATGCCCAGCTCTAGTCATTTCCTCAACAACGTCCACCAGCTTTGAAAACATATTTGATCTGGTCAACAAGCCCATTAAGGAGAGATATCCTGTTCTCTCTATACTTATTCCCATTGTAACACTGTACTTGAAAGCCAACAAAGCACCTTCAGGTCGGCAATGACTACAATTTACCTCAATAATGGTTGAGACTACCTTATGATCTAAAGATAGTTTCTTTTCCATCATCCCTCTAACCAAATGGTCTATAGCAACAACATTTCTATTTTTCAACAAAACAAATAAAAGCTCTTTATCCATATTAGTAGGAGAATCTGCAGCAACCGTGATACTATCAATTTTGTTCTTGCTTACGCTACACTCAATATAAAACTGAGGATTGACTTGCCTTAGAAGGGTATCACTCTCACCAGCAACTTTTAAAGCTTCCAATGCTTCAGAAAATACAGGGTATCGGAGAACAAGACGGTTTTCCTTCATGTACTGAAGGATATGTGTCATGAACTCAGTCCCACCAACTTTAGAACACCTCTCAATCAAAATATTGCATGCAGCTTTGTCAGGTTGTGCCCCAGCCTCTTGCATCTTTTCAAAAATCTCTAGGGCCTCTTTGCATTTTCCTACAATACAAAAATAAATGAAATTACCACATTTAACTCCATAATAATAAACAAAAGACAGTCACAGTGAGGAAAGGTGGCAAGTAACTTAGAAGCTTCAAAATGAAATTGCGGTGAAAGTGCATGGCATAAAGCTATCATTCTGACCTGCAGAATTTTGTAAACTCAAGTAATATGTCTTTAACTGTATAGATGATGCAACCAAAGCAAATACATCACTTAAATTTTTTCATCAGGAAGGAGATCATATGCTTGAGCTATGCATTGAGACTTGTACTGTCATCCAATCATGAATATGGCCAATGTTAGGACTGTTGACTTCTATAATGTTACTTTAGAGGTAATACCTAAATGATTTATATTTTGTAGGCAATGAAAAAAAATTACGCTCATTAACTAGTTGCATAAATCAAATTATACATTTGTATCATTTCTAACAATCATCATTAAATAAGTAGAACAGACAAGGACTGCATGCTCAGCTAGACCATACGACAAACATGTAAAAGGTACACTAACCAGACCCAATAAGATGGTCCATTAGAACAGTGTAGGTGTGGCAATTTGGTGCGACACCAGAGCTAATCATCTCCTTGTAAACACGAGTGGCCTCCTTTACTTTTTTATTATCAAACAAAATCTTCATATAAGCCGTGTAAGAAACAACAGTGGGGTGACACCCCTTGAATTTCATTTCTTCCCACATTTGCATAGCCTCATCCACGTTCCCAGAACTGGAAAGCCAATGCATCATGGAAGTGTAGGTAACAGAATCAACCTTGATCCCCTTCTCCTGCATCTTCTGGAAAACGTGCTTCATGGAAGATACTCTCCCAGCTTCCCCGAAAATATCAAGCATGGTGGTGTAAGTGTATTGGTCGTGCTTGAACCCTCTGAGCCCAGAGGCCCAGTTGAAGAACAGCCATGCTTTCTCCATTGGCGGGTGTGACTTCAGAACCTTGTTCACCGTGTATGAGTCCCACTTCAAAGGGATATTGTTGAGCTCTGATTCAGCTGTTTCCCATGTTGAGTACTTTAGCGTGTTGTAAATTTTTCCAATTACGTTCCTCATATAATCTCTGGGCTCATCCTTCTTCTTTTCTTTCAATTTCATATTCAATTTCTTGAGTTTCTTCATGTTGGTGTTGCTGTCACTGCGAAATGGAGTAATGGGTTTGCTTTTTGGTTTGCCTTGATGTTGATTGAGGAAATGCACGGCTTTGGCTTTGGGTTTGGAAGAAGGAGAAGGAACAAGGTTTCTGAGAAATCCATGAAACTTGGAGATTCTGGTTCTACACTTCAGTAACATTGCAATACATTGATACCATAAGGTTTGAGAAATGTCAAAAGTATTTCTAATATATTATAAACTACATAATTTAAAATACAATTTTTTATTTGTATTGCATTTTAGAATGAATATACAATTTAAAATACAAATTTATAATTTGGACCGTCCATTCTAAAACATTTTGGATTTCTCAATCCGAAACTGAAATTGAAAATCTTAAACCAATTTAAAATGATCAAGTTTATCAAGGTGCATGTTGAAATTATGGAAACGCGAAATAATAGAGGTTTTTCTATGGATGTTTATTTGGACGAATTATTGGATGACCCAACTTGACTTATACTAATTCAATTAGATTTGATAGAATTTTATTTATGATTGGTCAAACCCGACTCAACCTAAACTAATGACATTGAAAAGCATGCCACTATTTCAAAACCAGTGTTAACAACAATTTGCAAATTCTGATAGTATCTCCATATTACAAATAATCCGACTAACCTTTGTAGGAATTGCATAATGTTAGCAAGTAACTTCAATGAAGAAGCTTTCACTTAACTGTTTGTTTTCCGACCAGAGAAACCCTTCAAGCTTGGAACTCTAGAACTTATATAGTCGCCAAAATTTATGTGCTTTAATACTTGCCCTGAAGACGACAGTTGACAATGAACAAAAATTATTGACTGCAATTTCATGAATAACGTTGTACAAATAAAGACACAGAGTAACAATTGAGGTAAGAGCTTTTAATAATGATTGAACTAAAAGGTGGGACCATATTAAAGGGAAATAATGACGTACTTCCAAAAAGCTTCTCAGTGCTTTGACCAACACTTGAGAACTCCTGTCAAAAAGGAACATTTATATGCTGAAAACAATCATTACCTATAATTATTTGCCTAGGACTGCTTTGAACTACAAATGGTACGGCCAACACGACACAATATAGAGGGATCCTTTCCAAACCAACTTGAAAATAGCATTTCAGAGTTAAAAAATGGTCAAGTACTCCATATAAAAAAAATTAAGTACCACCAACTATACAAAAAATGTCTCGATGTAAAAACAATTATAAGAGTACATACATCTGTACTTCCTCTTCCTGGTGTATTTTTGCATTGCCTTAATTAGTATTTAAATTTCAAAAGATCTTATCTCACTGAGAAATGTTTAAAAAACAAAAAGGCCCAAAATAATAAACAAAGGCAACCAAGCAATTTATCCTTATATCACATAAAAATAATAATCATTCAATATAAATCAATTAAGACTTGTAGAAATAGATATGATTCCCAAATGTGAAACAGCACCATGTGAGGGTCGAAATCATTATATTGTTTAAATGTGTCACCTTCAGAGATATCACCAGGAAGACAATTAAACAGCCAAATTCTTCAAATATTTAGTTATTCTTACGAACAGATTAAAAAATACAAGAGAAAGATGGTATGTAATGTATTGATCACAATATAACTAGAAGAATTCTCTTAACTAAACGTTTGGATGAACAAATACCATAACCACTTGTGGGAGAAGAAAATAAGATAAAAGTTTATCCCATACGCTAGCTAAAATCAGTAAGAGTAAAAATGAGCATTAATCTAAAATCGGTAAGATAAAGATTATGTCATTTTTTTTCTCACATCACAAGTGCTCATGGAAAAGTTTATCCAAACAGGACTCAACTTCTTAACCGTTACTTGATTTCCACTCTGGACATTCCACAGCCAGTGAAAGCAGACATGCAAATTGATAACAAGAAAAAAAAAACAAAGGTGTACAATTCATTAACATTTTAACTGTCATCAATGACTATGAATGAAGTCGCGATTTGCACATCAAAAATGGATAATTGGCAATAAATAAGATATGAAATGAAACTCACCCAATGCAAAGTCAACGAAATTGGCAACAACGGTCACAGCAGCACCACTAGAGGATACACCCAGTACTTGAGCAGGCGCGGCAGGATTAGCCGGTATTCCATAATGCCTATTTTCGCCACCAATACTGAAAATTAAATTAAAAGGTCAAAAAACTCATCAAATAGCAATACAAAACTTAAACCCCTAAATGCAAAACCAGAGCACATCGTTTACACCACTACGTTGAACGTCATGGGTCTCGTTTTCGAGCACGCCATCAACAACAATAAACCCTAAACCCTAATTCCCTATCGGTATCCCCAATTTTGAAAATTCGGTAATTCATACACAGACTTCCACAACCCCTTCTCCACAAAGTTCGATTTTCCCATTGAAAATAAACAACCACCAAAACTATTTGCAGAAACAGACGAATCTGAAAACCCTAAAGCACAGAATTCCGAAAGCGGAAAAGAGGGGATTTTCCTCCCTCTTTCCTATAAAAAATCAAAAAGAAAGTGGTAGAAAGAACCTTTTTGCATGTCAAAGGAGATGCAAGGAAGTAGACACAATCGGTGTTCCTCTTCAAGGCCTCATCTTGCGAAGAGGGTGGGGGCTGTTGAGGCTGAACCTGAAGCTGTGGCTGTGGGGTAACCATAGCTGTCGTTGAAGTTGAAGCTAAAGACCCCAACCCAACCGGATGAAAAAAAAGACGAAGAGAGAGGAAAAGATCAAATCTGAGCAGAGAAAAAGTAGTGAGAGCCGCCACAGAAATTGGGGTCAGAGCTTAGAGAGAGAAAGAGAGAGAGTGAGCTGGAGTACGTGAATGTGGATAACCCCCCCAAAAAAAGCACTGTTTGCTATTTCTTTTACCAGAATAGCATACTGTAGTTAAATATTACATAGCATAGTTTTTATTTTAGGTGAGAATTAGGTCTTTGAGCAGTCCAATTCCAACGTTTGATTTTCTGTTTTTTTTTTTAATCTCAAATCAGAATTCAGTTTCGAATTTCAACCCAAATTCTGATCTTAGTTTTTTTTTTATTTTTATATAAATAAATTAAAATTTAGGTTTTTGAAATTTTTTAATAAAATAAATATAAGAGTTAATTTTTTTTATATTAAAATTATTTTTAGTATTGTGTTTTTAGTTATTTTAGGTATCATTTGAAAAAATAAAAAAATAAAAATTACTTTTTTGTCTTCTTGAATTTATCGATTTAAAAATAGATTTTATATATTGTGTAATAAGTTATTTTATGAACAATTTGAAAATATAAAAGTCAATTTAATTTTTTTTTTAAAAATAGATTTTATATATTGTGTAATAAGTTATTTTATGAACAATTTGAAAATATAAAAGTCAATTTAATTTTTTTTTTATAATTTGTGTAGTATTAATTATTTTTAATAGATGTTTATAAATATTGAAATTATAGTTATCTTTTAATTTTGGATAATTTTAAAAATTATATATTATAAACTTTAAAAATTTGTAAAAAATAATTTAAAAATATGGAAATAAGTAAAATAATTTAAAAGCATTTCATTATTGTATTTTAAATAATTTTGTTATTTGTTTTTGGTTTATGTAAAATAAGTAGTAATAAAAGATAATAAGAAAAGATGTACCATTGAATTGAATCAAGTACAAATTTATTGAACACAATTAAAAGTACAACATAAACTAAGTGGTTTGATGTGGATCATCTAAGTGCAGGATTATTAGGACAATGATTTCTTGTGTGTCCTTCAGTTCTACAATATGAACACTTTTTTTATTGTCTTCCTTCCTTAATGTCGATATCAGTCCTAATTCTACTTGATTTAGGACGACCACTCTCGCTCCTTTTTGTGGCAGGATGAGGCCAAACTTGTGGCCTTGGTATGGTAGCCAATATTCTTCATGTCTTAACTCGCCAAATAAATTGTCATATACTTTCATGACGACATCCAGCCTATAATGGGGACTTATGTACATGTTGAAGTCGTGATGTGCATGCTTGCAAGCTGCAATAACATGTGAACATGGTAGATGTATTTTTTGAAACTTTCCACAATCGCACCACCTTTCATCTAATATGACTACAAATTTTCCTACAGGACGTACTTCTTGGGATTTACCATCTCCTCCACTCTGAATCTTGTGGTATTTCTATCAAATTCAACGACATGGTGCGTGTTTGACTTAGAGTTCGCATCTTGTAGGAAGTTGATCGCATATTCAGAGTACACATGACCAGCGCTGACCATTGCAGTTATTTGCCTACCTTTTTCGTGAAGTATGTGTTGCACCTGGTGTACGTGGCCAATACTATGGATGAAATTGGCAAATTCCTTGTCTTCTTCAGGACAAAATTTATTGCTTTTGCCAGATTTGTTGTTACGTGACCCCACCTTCTTCCTTGATCATATGTAAGACACCACTGCTCCTTTGGAATTTGGTCTACCCAAGCTGCTGCTTCTGGGTTGTCTTCTCTAATGATGTTGTAGTAGTAGTAGTTACAGTGTGGCTCCGTCAATGCGTACGCTACAAATATAATTATAAGAACAATTTATTTTCTAATAATGGGTGTGAATAATTAACAGCCAAAAAAATGAAAAAGACAAATTTACATGTAATAACTTACCCATGTTTACGAGGTCCTTTTTCAGAATTGTATTCTTGAATCTTTTTGTAAAATTTTGTGCAATGTATCGAATACAAAACACCTGCACGCAATTCCCTTCAGTCCAGCTACTATTAGGTCTATTGAATACTGCACAAATTGAATTGTGACAGTCTGACATTAAGCATAAATTTTGTTGAGGCGTGACGTGTGTCCTTAGGTTTTTAAGGAAGAAAAACCAAGCTTCGGCGATTTCACCCTCTACTATAGCAAATGCAATAGGAAAAATTTTATTTCTCTCGTCTTGTGCAATAGCTACTATAAGGGTGCCCCTATACATTATGTATAGGAAGGTTCCGTCCACTTGCACTATTGGTTTGCAAAATGGGAAGCCATCAATGCATGGTTTAAATGTGCATAACACTTTTCGAAAGTGTTGTTGGTTTTCTAGGACCTCCTCCCCATTTGTAAAACTTGTATACAAACCCAGACAAATAAGTGTGCATGGCTTGTAGTAGGCACGACAATCGGTTGTAAGACTATTCCAGTTTCCGTACACATCTTCAATTGCTTGCTATTTCACCAACCATGCCTTTCTGTAGGTTGTGTTATATCCCATAGAGGTATGGATGGAAAAAATTATTGTTGCAATTGGTGTGGATGTGTTTGACTCCACCGTTTGTCTTACATGTTGAGATATTATTCTTGAGCCCAGGTGCTTGTGGTCTTGTGTAAGACCCGTGGAAATTAATTAATTAAATAATTAATTAAGTAATAAATGCGGGTGGTGGGAAACTTTGAAGTCATTAAATGTTAATGGGTATGACGTGGAAAAGTACTAGCACAAATGGTTGAGAGTACTTTATATGTGTGAGAGGACTTGGGTTCAAGTCTTATGAATGCCTGTTGTGTGTTGCTTGAATTATTCTTGTTTATATTTGATAGTATATTTGTGAATAGCGAGTGATATTATAATTATAGAATTATAATAGTTATCACTAAATGTGAATTGGCATAGTGGTTATGCTTTGGCCTTATGAGTGAAAGGTCATGAGTTCAAACCTTGGTAGACAGGAATTTACCTTTATTTTTGCCAACTTTAGCTTGGAGTGAATGTGAAAAGGTGGGGGTAAACCTAGCAGAAGGGGGGGTTTGGCAGTGCTAATAGTTGAACTTTGAAAGGAGCACAAGTGAGAGGTGAGAGTTTTACGTGTGCAAGGGCTGAATTGGGAGAGAGGTGAAGCAAAGCTTGGGTGAACCAAGGAACTGTCATTCTTCTCAATTTTAATCAAGTTTCTAGGTTAGGGGAGTTGTCCTTTGTGCATGTGAATTGATTGATGTGTGCTATGAATTTTGGGCATTGTTATTCTCAAATTAGTTCTACATGATGTGAATCCCGTAGTATGCATGATATGATTGAAAATGTGTTTGGTTTGATGTGGTGCAAAGCCTTTTCATGACTTATATGATTTGGGGGTGAGGGTTTTGGTATAGGATTGTTATTATGGGTTAAGTTCTGGGTTATGGTAGTCAAAATGTGATGAAAACTCGTTTATAAGGTGTGATTGATGATGTATATTGAATGGTATTGGTTGAATTGAATATTGGCATGAATTGTGATTGTTTTAGTGTACGATCAGAGGAGAACCTCTGCAATTTTCGCCCAAGCGAGTCCATCTCGCCTAAGCGAGAGTTTCAGAGTCTCGTTTTGGGTTTTGGTTCGCATTTCTCACCTAGGCGACTTGTGTCAGGGTTGAGCGACCAATACTCTCGCTTGGGCGATAGAGGCTCGCACAAGCGAGGTCACGATGAAGCCTGTGCGTGTTGAGCGTGACTTCTCGTCCAAGCGAGGGGTTTTGAGGTGTTGAGCGACTGATACTCTCGCTTAGGCGGGAATGGCTCACATAAGCGAGGTCGCGAGGAGACATTGGTGTTGATTACATTGAATCTTCGTCCAGGCGAGGAGATTCGGGTGTTTGAGCAAATGGGGTCTCGCTTAGGCGAGAGGGGCTCGCCTAAGCGAGACAACGTGGTGCAGTCACTATTTCATGCTCGCTCAAGCGAGGTGGACTAACCTAAGCGAGGCTGATGGATTAGCTTGGGCGAGGGTCCCTGGCTTAAGCATGATTACTGCGGGTTCTATGTCTTTTGTGTGTTGTTTGAGTTGGGTTGCTTATTATTTCCTAAAGTATAGGAATTATATGATTGTGTTTGTGGTTTTTGGGCTTGAAGAACTAAGTCCAATAGGGGTCTGGGATATGTTTGATGGTTGGACGCATGATGGGCATGGAACTGTGTAGTTCCCGTCGGCTGCTAAGTGGCGAGGAGTCCTTAGCATGGTGATTACATGCGTCGGGCACACGATGGGCAAGGAACTGTTATGTTCCCGTCGGCTGCTATTGGGCGAGGAGTCCATAGTATGGTGATTGCGTGCGTGTCATGGTCCGAGCGAGGGAGGCTTGGATGATTTACTACAGACAAGGAGTCTATAGGGTAGGACTATGAGCAGGATAGGCTAATTGGGTTGGACCACGAATGGGTTAGTTTCGTGGGAGCACAGTGAAGTCCCAAGACCTAGTTCATGCATATGACTCATGAAGGACTATGAAATCAGGGATGGATAATTTTAAAACAATGAAATATTTTAGTGGTGTTATTTTCATTGGGATGGAGGGCATATTTATTTTATGTTTATATGTATATATGTGCATAGCTCACCCTATCTGTTTGTGTGTGGTGATGATCGGGTAATTTATTATCCGAGAGCAGATGATGTTACAGGTGAGCCAGGAGACGCTTAGGGGCGGAGAGTGGGCTCAATGCACGAGGGGAATTTTATAACTGTCTTTGGTTTAATTTAAGTATAATTTGATTTCAGTTTGTACAGTTTGAGACTATTTGGTTTTTTAATGTTTTAAAGTTTTGAAATTTCCCACGTTTCGGGAAATGGAATATTTAATAAATGAGGTATTTCACCCTGCCGGTTTATTTTATTATTTATTATTTTATTTTAAGTAATATCCTACCGGGATGTTACAGTTGGTATCAGAGCAAAATTTTTGAAAATGTTTTTGAAAAAATGTTTTGCGACTTTTGGGGAGTGAACTTGTTATGTTTATGCATGTTATTGTGTGTGTTTAAATTTAAGGAGGTAGTGGTTTGTTAGACTAATGGAGTGATGTTTAACAGTTGAATATGTGGCGTATCCAAGCAATGGCAGCTCACAGGAGAAGGAGAAATGTTAATGGTGCTGACAAGATTGCAGAAGTCATTCATCGGATGGTGGATGCAATGCAAAATCCTATTCCAGCACAGCCAAGGGTGGCAATTGCACTAGTGAGGGTGTCAACAGTGGAGGATTTTCTGCACCATAAGCCCGCAAAATTCACAAGTGGGGCCACTCCAGACGAAGCTGATGCCTGGCTTCGCAAGTGTGAGAAGATATTTGGAGTGATGAATTGTATTGACGAACAGAAGCTGGCATTTGCTATGTATCTGCTGAATAATGATGTTGAATGCTTGTGGGCAGGTATGCGACAACAAATGTAGACGAGGGAAGAACTAGTGAATTGGGCCAACTTCAGGACTCGCTTCGTGGAGAAGTACTTTCCCGACACAACTAAGCAGGACAAAGAAGCTGAGTTTTTGGCCTTGCAACAGGGAAATATGTCGGGTGCAAGAATATGTTAATAAATTCGAGCACCTGGCAAGGTTCTATTCCTAGGAAATTACTGAAGAATGGAGGTGCCTTAAGTTTGAGCGGGGACTCAAACACAAACTGAAAAAGGTGGTTACTCCTCTAAGAGAAAGAAGATTTCCAGTCTTGGTGGAACAAGCCAAGAGTGCAGAGTTTCTGGAAAGAGGGCCAAATCCCGCGAGTCGACATTAGAAGAATGTTATAGAGGCTAGGCAGATGAAAAAGCCTTACAGCCGACCACAGGCATATCAGGGTCCCACTTGTTACTAGTGGCAGGCCCCATCTGAAGAGAAATTGTCCTCAACTGACAGGTGGGGTAGGAGGGTCAGGCGACCGTCGCAAGTGTTTTATTTGCGACAAACTGGGACACTTTGCCAATAATTGTCCAGAAAAGAAGAATTTGGGGGTGAAGAAGCCAACAGCATCGCCAGCAAAATGAGCTAGAGCGGCTGTGAGGGTTTTTGTCATGACATCCACTAAGGCTACTCAGTCAGGTAAACTTATACTTGAGCATTGCTTGTTATTGGGTCATTCAGTGTTGGTGTTGTTCGATTTTGGAGCAACACACTCATTCATCGCTAATGCATGTGTGGGGAGATTGAGCTTGGAGAAACGTGACTTGGGGTGTCAGTTGCTTTTTCAACTCCTTCCTCGGGTCAGGTGGCTACCAGTTCAGTCTGCGTCAGGTGTTTAATGGAAGTGGCAGGTCGCAGATTCAAGGTGAACTTGGTGTGCTTGCCTTTGGAGGGACTGAACGTGATACTGGGGATGGACTGGCTGTCTAACAACCACATCATGATTGATTGTGGACGGCGCAATTTGGTATTCCCAGAAAATGCGGGGTTGGAGTTGATCTCGACTCAGCAGGTGTTGAAGGAACTGCAAGGAGGAGCCATGTGTTATATGATGGTGGCCAAGCCAGAGAAGAAGAGTGTTGCAGAGATGATCCAATCCATACCTGTAGCTAGCGAGTATGCGAATGTATTCCTAGATGAAGTGTCAGGATTGCCGCCGAGTTGAGACATTGACTTCACCATTGATCTTATTCCTGGTGCAGGTCCAGTGTCTATGGCTCCATACAAAATGGCACCAGCAGAGCTCGCAGAACTTAAGAAGCAAATTGAGGAGCTAATGGAGAAGTAGTTCATCCGACTGAGCGTGTCACCGTGGGGAGCTCCAGTCTTATTGGTGAAAAAGAAGGATGGGAGTTCGCAACTTTGCGTGGATTAGAGACAGCTAAATAAGCTTACAGTTAAGAACAAGTATCCATTACCAAGGACCGACAACATACTGGATCAGTTGAAGGGGGCATGGGTGTTCTTCAAAATAGATTTGAGGTTGGGGTATCACCAGATTCTGGTCAAACCGGAAGATGTGCAAAAAACGGCGTTCAGGTCCAAATATGGTCACTATGAATATGTAGTGATGCCATTGGAGTGACGAATACACAGACGATATTCATGGATTACATGAATAAGATTTTCTGACCCTAGTTGGATAAGTTTGTTGTCGTCTTCATTGATGACATTCTTATCTACTCGAGGAATCGGGAAGATCATGCTGATCATTTGAGGGTGGTTTTGGATGTGCTCAAAGAACACCAGTTGTACGACAAGTTATCCAAGTGCGAGTTTTGGCTTGAGGAAGTGCAATTCCTTGGGCATGTAATATCAGCTAAATGTATCGCAATGGATCCAACCAAAATAGAAACGATGTTAAAGTGGGAAAGGCCTAAGACAGTGACAGAGGTGAGGAGTTTCTTGGGCCTGGTAGGTTATTACAGAAGGTTTGTGGAGGGGTTCTCAAAGAAGGTAAATCCTTTGACACAACTCACGAGGAAGGATCAGCCATTCTCCTGGACGGAGTAGTGTGAAGAATGTTTTGAGGAGATGAAAAGATGTTTGACTACCGCTCCAGTGTTAGTAATTCCTAATACTGAGAAGAAGTTTGAAGTGTACTGTGACGCCTCTTACCTGGGTTTGGGGTGTGTGTTGATGCAAGAAGGGAGGCCAGTGGCGTATGCATCACGACAATTTAAGGTACACGAGAAAAATTACCCGACTCACGACTTGGAGCTAGCAGCCATTGTGTTCGCTCTTAAGTCTTGGAGGCACTATTTGTACGACTCTCAATTCCAAGTATTTAGCGATCATAAGAGTCTAAAATACTTGTTTGATTAGAAGGAACTGAATATGAGGCAGCGTAGGTGGATGAAGTATCTGAAGAACTATGACTTTGAATTGCTCTATCATCTGGGCAAAGCAAATGTTGTAGCTGATGCTTTGAATCGAAAGAAGATGCACATGTCTTGCATGATGATAAAGGAATTAGAATTGATTGAGAAACTCGGAGATATGAATCTGGGGATGTAGTTTGGGCAAGACTCCATACAGTACAGCTTGCTAAAAGTCACCAATGAATTTTTGAATGAAATTCGTGTGGCTCAGGGGCACAATTTGGAATTACAGCAGTTTGTAGGGTGGTTGGGTACGGAGAAAGGGAAAGACTATCAGATGGGAGCAGACGACATTCTACGCTTTAAAGGTAGAGTGTGCGTGCTTAGAGGACCTTTATTTAGGAGGCAGATTCTGAAGGTAGGCCATCAGAGTCGTCTTAGCATACATCCAGGTATGACTAAGATGTATAAGGATTTAAAGGAGTCTTTCTGGTGGAACGGAATGAAGGCGGATGTTGCAGACTTCGTGGCTCAATGCTTGGTTTGTCAAAAGGCCAAATTGAACACCAAAGGTCGGGAGGTACATTGCAACCACTGGACGTACCTCAGTGGAAGTGGGACAATATCTCTATGGATTTTGTGACGCATCTTCCGAGGTCAACAAAGGGTCATGATTCAGTCTGGGTGATAATAGACAGACTGACAAAATGTGCACATTTCTTGCCTATGAATCAGAAGTGGTCTATGGACAGGTTAACAGAGTTGTACGTGCGAGAAGTGGTGAGATTGCATGGAGTACCCGAAAGCATAGTGTCAGACCGGGATCCTAAATTCACATCACGGTTTGGCAATCATTGCAGGAGGCCTTGGGTACAAAGTTGAGGATGAGCTCAGCTTATCATCCTCAGACGAATGGACAGTCTGAGCGGACCATCCAATCTCTAGAGGACTTATTGAGGTCTTATGTGCTGGATCACATGGAGAACTGGAATGATGTGCTACCTTTGGTGGAGTTCACATACAATAATAGTTACCACTCTAATATTGGCATGGTGCCCTATGAAGCATTGTATAAAAGAAGGTGTAGAACTTCATTGTGCTGGTATCAGGATGGTGAAGCCTTTGTGCTTGGTCCTGAGTTTCCACAACAAACGACTAGTAAGGTGAAATTGATTCAGGATCGGATGTGAGCTGCTCAGAGTAGGCAAAAGTCTTATGCTGATAAGAGGAGACAACCACTTGAGTTTGAGGAAGGAGACCATGTATTCCTCCGGGTTACTCCAACCACAGGTATCAGAAGGGTTCTTAAATCGAGGAAGTTGACTCTGAGATTTATAGGGCCTTATCAGATTACACGGAGGATAGGAACTGTGGCTTATGAGATTGCTCTACCACCTCACCTAGCCAACTTGCATAATGTGTTCCACGTCTCACATTTGAGGAAATACATTGCAAGTCCAAATCATGTGTTGGAGTCAGATGAGGTGCAAGTGCGTGAGGACCTGACCGTGCCAGTTGGACCGGTTCGTATACTGGATACCCAGGTCAAGCAGTTGAGGGGTAAAGAGTTAAAGACGATGAAGGTACTCTGGGATGAGACGACACAGGAGATGACGTGGGAGATGGAGGACGTCATGAGGAGGTCATACCCTCACCTGTTTTCTGGTAAGTCTCATTTTCGAGGATGAATATTCTTTTGAGTTGAGGGGAATGTAAGACCCGTGGAAATTAATTAATTAAATAATTAATTAAGTAATAAATGCGAGTGGTGGGAAACTTTGAAGTCATTAAATGTTAATGGATATGACGTGGAAAAGTACTAGCACAAATGGTTGAAAGTACTTTATATGTGTGAGAGGACTTGGGTTCAAGTCCTATGAATGCCTGTTGTGTGTTGCTTGAATTATTCTTGTTTATTTTTGATAGTATATTTGTGAATAGCGAGTGATATTATAATTATAGAATTATAATAGTGATCACTAAATGTGAATTGGCATAGTGGCTATGCTTTGGCCATATGAGTGGAAGGTCACAGGTTGGGGCTCTTGAACTTACCGGGAGAAGGAACGATGAGATTGGGATCTGTTGGAAATAGCACTGTGTCCTTTAACTCTCACCAAGTTTGATTAATTTTACTAGCATTTGAATGTTCATTAGTATTTTAAATAGAAAAGAAAAACATTTTGCTTGACACAAACTTCTCTATCTCCCAACTATAATTTGCCATACCATAAAAAGTAATTGTTCTTCTTTACATACATCTTATCACCTTTGTTTTAAAAGGAAAAAAATTTCATAGGTGTTTGTCTCATTCACGTATAAATCTCTAGCACGGTTACTCATTTTCATCATTTGTATGTCACCTTCCCTTAATGCATTTTCATTAATAATATCAAAGTAATCTCAAATTTTTAAGGTTAAATTAGTTTGTGAGTTGTGATTCTTTGAAAAATTCATTTACAACTACAAAAATGTAAGTGTGGGAACATGCAATATTTATATATAAACCTTTTGTGTAACATAATTGACACTTGTGAGTGTGATATTCGATACCTTTGATTTTAAAATATATTTGGTATTGAAATGTTATTTCTTCTAGTTAATTAGGAGTAGGAGTATGCTTAGAATGTGATCCTTTGAGAATTGGAATATTTCAATGTCTCTCTAAGGATTTGTGATCTAAGGATTTGTGATTTGTGCCCCAAAACCAAATAATTGCTTATAATATATGAAATAAATGGCATATCTTAATTAATGTTGCAACACAAATTTTTAATATAGCACTTCTGACATGTTTTGTTTTCCTTTTTAGGCTTAAATACCTTTTTCGTCCTCATTTTCGAAGTGTTTGTTACGGATGGTTCTCATTTTTACCAAATGTTTAAAATGGTCCTCGTTTTCACAATTCGTGTTTAATTTAGTCCTTTTCTATGACGCCGTTTAAATCAGTAACGGAGCACTATACAGGTGACACTATTTGTATTACATTGTAATGTAGTGTATTACGTGTATTGTACAGGTGGATTATTAACGTTAACTTTTCAATTTGGGGCAAAAATTTTCCAACTAGGTCGCGCTGCAATTAGGGATTGACGAGTACAGGCGATTTATTCATCTTTGATTTGCAGAGGAAGCAACAATTGGACGTGGCAATTTGTTCGTTTGATTTCAATTTTCCAGTTAATCATCATCGATGAGGTAAGTGCTTTGCTCGTGGGTTTAGGGTTTTCGGGGTTGTGATAAATTTTGCACATTTGAATCACTTGGGGTTAGGGTTTTCGTAATTCTGTTTTGGGGTTTGTTTTGGGGTTAGGGTTTGTTTGTTTGTTTGTGATGTTCTCTCCAAAGTTACAAATCGGGGTTAATCCCCCATCTCTCGTTGAACCACCAACATTGCACGAATTGCTACAATACTATTGTCTCCAACGATTACAACCAGAGGTAAATGAAGAAGATTGGGACCGTGACATGGGATTGCAGGAAGAAGAAGATTGCAGCAACACGAATTGGGAATGGAGGAAGAAGATTGCAGCAACTGACCAACTGTCTAACAATTCATTTTCAAAACCCTAACTCACCTATTTATCCTCAAATATCTAATTACTACATTTGTATAGTACACATAATACACCCTAGTACAATGTAATACAAACAGTGCCACCTGTACAGTGGTCTGTTACTGATTTAAACAGCGTCACAGAAAAGGACTAAATTAAACACGAATTGCGAAAATGATGACCATTTTAAACATTTGGTAAAAATGAGGACCATCCGCAACAAACACTACAAAAATGAGGACGAAAAAGGTATTTAAGCCTTCTTTTTATCTTGCAGAGTTTTGTAAGGCATGTTTACTCCATCCAGCCAACTCACCTATGCTTTTGCATCATTGTGCCCCTCGGTATCTAGATTCTAGAGTTAGCGAGCAAGTTCAATTTGACTTCTTCTTTTTGGATTATCATTATGTTTAGTCATGAGATTTATCTATTATTTTTATATGTTAAGAGTAATGATAACTTTTATATATATATATATATATATATATATATATATATATATATTTA
>Ga0209589_1002511_pt1 | contig 31841 bp, 14 predicted proteins | sample CowpeawhiteBW_FD_187525 | JGI IMG/M metagenome (GOLD analysis project Ga0209589, IMG submission 187525) | Root nodule microbial communities of legume samples collected from California USA - Cow pea white BW (SPAdes) (version 2) | ecosystem: Host-associated > Plants > Roots > Nodule | place: USA...
GTAATACTATGTTGTTTTGCAGGTCATAAAACAGGAAAAGAAGGATCTATGGTACCTAGATAGTGGCTGCTCAAGGCATATGACAGGAGATAAGACCAAATTTGCAAAGTTGGAATTGAAAGAAGAATGATTTGTAACCTATGGAGACAACAACAAAGGAAGAATCCTTGGAAATGGAATCATAGGCAATGAATCCTTTTTCAACATCAAGAATGTGCTGCTGGTAGAAGGGCTCAAACATAATTTGATAAGTATAAGTCAATTATGTGACAAAGGCTTTAAAGTGATGTTTGAACCAAACAATTGCTTGATATATGATGCACATGGTAGTATTGTTATGAAAGGAAAGAGAGTCAACAATATATATCTACTTGATCTGCATCATGTATCATTTAGCATCCATTGTTTGCTTACAAAAGAGGATGACACTTGGTTATGGTATATGAGACTTTGTCACATACACATGCAGCATTTTAATCGGCTAAACAGAAAACAGTTGGTTGAAGGACTACCAAAACTCAAGTTTGAAAAGGATAGAGTGTGTGAAGCATGTCAAAAAGGAAAATAGACCAAGGTCTCTTTCAAACCCAAACATGTTGTTTCAACTGAAAGACCTTTAGAGATGCTTCACATGGATCTATTTGGTCTATCTCGAACCATGAGCCTTGGTGGCAATCTTTATGCATTAGTCATAGTTGATGACTTCTCTAGGTACACATGGACTTTGTTCTTAGCTGCCAAAAATGACATTTTTTTCATGTTTTAAAAGACTTGCCAAGATGCTAGAAAATGAAAAGAGTTCTAAGATAGTGTCTATTCGAAGTGATCATGGTGGGGAATTTCAAAATGAAAGGTTTGAACACTTTTGTGAAAAGCATGACATTAAACATAATTTTTCTGCAGCAAGAACCCCACAACAAAATGGTGTTGTTGAAAGGAAAAACAGATCACTTGAGGAACTAGCTAGAACTATGTTAAATGAGAATTCACTACCTAAGTACTTTTGGGCTGATGCAGTCAACACTGCTTGCTATGTTTTAAATAGAGTGTTGATTAGGCCAATTTTGAAGAAATCACCCTATGAACTTTTCAAAGGGATGAGGCCTGTTTTAAGTCACCTAAAAGTATTTGGATGTAAGTGTTTCATTTTAAACAATGGCAAAGAAAGTCTTGTCAAGTTTGATGCAAAAGCGGATGAAGGTGTTTTTCTAGGCTATGCTACACAAAGTCATGCATATAGAGCCTATAATAAGAGATTGATGACTGTGGAAGAGTCTATGCATGTTGTATTTGATGAAACTAACCCAAAATTGCAAGATCATGTGCCTAAGATTGCATATGAAGATGAAACAGCACTGGAAAAGAATTCTGCTGCAGAATTGGAATCTACTGCAGGAAATCAATCAACTGAAAAGGAAATTCAGTCGACTGAAAAAGTTGCAGACAACAACTTACCCAAGGAGTGGATTGAACCCATGGGATTATCAAAGGGCAACATAATTGATGATATAGAACAGGGAGTATCCATTAGACGCAAGCTTGCATTCTTTCAACATGTTGCATTTGTTTCTCAAATTGAACCTAAGAAATTGAATGATGCATTGTGTGATAGTAATTGGGTTGTTGCTATGCAAGATGAACTTAATCAATTCACTAGGAATGATGTGTGGTCTCTTGTTCCTAAAACTAATGCAATGAATGTGATTGGTACAAAATGGGTGTTTAGGAATAAAATGGATGAAAATGGTAATATAGTTACAAATAAGGCTAGGCTAGTTGCTAAAGGTTATAATCAAGAGGAAGGCATTGATTTTGATAAAACATATGCACTTGTGGCTAGGCTAGAAGCTGTGAAGTTATTGTTAGCATATGCATGCATGTGTAATTTCAAACTTTCTCAAATGGATGTGAAAAGTGCATTCTTGAATGGTTTCTTTAATGAAGAAGTGTATGTATCACAACCTCCTGGTTTTGAAGATCACCTCTATCCTAATCATGTTTTCAAATTGAAAAAGGCTTTATATGGTTTGAAGCAAGCACCACGACAGTGGTATGAGAGGTTAAGCAACTTTCTTTTATCTAAAGGATATGCTAGAGGTGTTGTTGATAAAACACTTTTCATTAGAAAGCATGCAAGTGATGTAATACTTGTTCAAGTATATGTAGATGATATAATCTTTGGATCAAATAATAACTCCATGCGTGAAGAGTTTGTTGCAGCTATGCAGGGAGAATTTGAGATGTCTATGATGGTTGAGCTAACCTACTTCCTAGGGCTGCAAGTGAAGCAACTAAAGCATGAAACATTTTTAAGCTAGTCAAAATACTGTTTTAATTTACTAAAAAAGTTCAAAATGGAGGATTGCAAAGAGGCTGCTACTCCAATTGCTACAAACTGCCTTATAGATGCAGATGAGGCTGGAAACCAAGTTGATTCAACCAAATATAGAGGGTTAATTGGTTCCTTGCTATATCTAACTGCTAGTAGGCCGAATATACAATTTGGTGTTTTCTTGCGTGCTAGGTTTCAATCTAATCCAAAGGAATCACACTTTAAAGCTGCAAAACGGATTCTCAAGTGTCTGAAAGGGACAACTAATGTTGGATTATGGTATCCTAATGAATCTAACATTGTTCTTAGTGGTTTTTCAGATTTTGACTATGCAGGGTGCAAATTGGATAGGAAAAGCACAAGTGGTACATGCCATCTACTTGGATCAAGCCTAATCTCATGGAATAGCACGAAGCAAGCTTGTGTAGCACTCTCTACAGCTAAGGCTGAGTACATAGCAGTTGGACATGCATGTGCTTAAAGCATATGGTTGAAGCATCAATTTATGGATTATGGTGTAAGGCTAGAGAAGGTACCTCTTTATTGCGATAATACAAGTGCAATCAACCTAACCAAGAATCCAATTCAACATTCTAAAACTAAACACATTGAAATCAGGCATCATTTCATAAGAGATCATTTCAAAAAAGTGATATTGAAATCATGTTTGTAAAAACTAAAAATCAATTGGCGGATTTATTCACTAAACCAATTGCATGTGATAGATTTAATAAGCTTAGAACTGAATTAGGTATTCTTGACATGAAGAATGTATGTTGATATATGTTTGGCTTGTTAATCTTATTAGATCATGTGTGTGCTGCATTTAAAATGCAAAAATTTGCATAATTTGAAAACTGCCAGAATTTCAGTCAGCTAAATCTGTAATTTCAACACATAGATTTCATTTAAAATGTCAAAATCTGCATAATTTGTGTTCTAGAACTGTTTCAATATGCTAAATCTCACAAAATATCACAAATATTTGATTCAAATTGGTCTGGTGTGAATTTCGTGAAATCTGAAATTTTTAGTCATCTAAAACTGCAAATTTAACACATAGATTTCACTTAAAACTGCCACTGCACCAAAAATCAGTTTACTGGTATAGTTTTAGTCAACTAACTTTGTATTTTTATGTGTTAAAATCACTTATGCTAATGTGGAATTGCTTGAATTGATTTTAATTGATTGACCCAGTCAAAGTATGCATCACATGATTGTTTTTGGACTGTAGTAGCAGCTGTAACAACTATTACATAAGCTAAAATGAACTTTTCAGATTGCATTGACCATAAAGTGCTTTAATTACATGATTTACAATGTGCATGCATTAGATGTGAACTGTTTGTAAGTGTATGGATCATAAAACGCATGGGAAACACATCATTGCATCTTTAATTCAGATTTCCCTCACATTTAATTGCTGTGATTTCCTGTACTGCATTGAAACCAGAAAATCTGCATGATTTAATTGACTGATTTTGAAAATCAACTTGCTAATTCTATAAATACTTGCATAAGCATCATGCATTGGCATTCTCATTTGCTAGTAAGAGCCAAACCTACTTTTCACCATGTCTAGAAGATCACGAGCTGCCCCCTCAGATGATGAAAGCTCCATTCCACCTACTCCATCCTTTCCAAATGCTATGAATCAAGGAAGACTTGAGATATGGTTTGAAAGTCATGAGGACAGAATTCAAACCTTCTTGATTGAGATCAATAGGATGTAAATCATTCTTCCTAAGGTGATTCATATGTCATGGCTAAGGGTAGAAAACTTTGGCAACCTTGAGCAACATCTCAAAGCTCAAAAATTGAAGACTTTCCTTGAGCTTTCGGGTAAGGTGTATCCGGATTTGGTGAAGGTGTTCTATGGCAACCTCAAGTTCAGCAATGACATTCTGAAATCAAGTGTCAAAGGTGTGGAAATGGAAATCACTAGGCAAACATGGAAGGATGTGGCTGGCCTAAGGCAAAGAGGTGTGCAAGTCTGCAAAGGTGAAACTAGTGCAGTGGATGAGTTCTACAAGGTGCAATACTTCAACCAATATGTAAGAAATCAAGGTGAGCAAGCTAGAAATTTCCATGTGGGAAGGCTTCGTGTGGAGGAAAGGTTGCTAGCCATGGTGGTGACCAAAATCATCATGCCTAGGGGGAGCAACCATGCTACCTTGAATGAAGGTGATCTAGTGGTGATGTACTGCATTCAAAATGGGGTGATGATGGACTGGACATACACAATTCGTGACCATATGATGAAAGCAAAGAGGCTCACAAATTTCAAGCTTCCATATGTGGTTCTCATCTCTAAGTTCATTGAGCATTTTGGTGTGGATATGGAAGGAGAGCTTGAGGAGTCTATTGGCCTTCTCAATCATGTTTTAACATTGAATATGCACAAGATGGGATTCACTAAGGTAGGCAACACTTGGCTAGTTGTAGGAGATCAAGGTGCAAACATTGAAGTTGGAGCAAATGATCATGAAACAGGAACTAGTGGAGGAAACCAAGAGGAAGATGAACCTCAACCAATGGCAATTGAGTTGTACAACCCTCCTAAGAATACTGGACCTGCATACTCCCAATTTGAGAGAATGGTTCTCAACCAGCTTCAAGACCTCAACATGGCTCAAAATGCACATCATGCATATTGCACAACAAGGTTCCAAGACTTGGATGACCAACTCCATAACGTTCATGACCTCCTCTCCAATGTCTACAACAGAGACAACCCTAGGAATGAGTGAAGGGGATGGCTCATAGGTCATGCATTGCATTTTCGTGCTGCATTTTGTGTGTCTACTGTTTGTTCCAGTATTTTAATTGGCTATTTTCTCATTTTAGTCGACTAATCATATCAGTTTTTAGCTTCATGATGTATCTGCATTTCTGTTTCTAGTTTGTTGTGTTTGTATTCGTGCCAGGTGCCCTAGTACACCCCTATGTTAATGCTTTAATGAAAATTTTCATCTTTCCAAATTGATCTATGCATTTACTTTCATTTGATGAATCCAAAGGGGGAGAAAAATGAGTTAAAATGAGTAAATTTGTGTTAAAATTGGAAAATCTGAAATAAATCTGTTGGAATCATATAATCCTGCAAACTTAATCTAAAATATGTTGTTAAATCATATTATTAATGATAGGGGGCGCATATGCATATGTGATATGTATGTATGCTTGTGTGCTTTTGCTTGGTTATATATTTGGAATATTTGTATCTTGTATGGAAAAGCTCTTTCAGGTTTCTCCATGGATCTTAGCTCATCAATTCAACTCGAGGGTGTTGGCTTCATCAATTCAGGGGGAGATTGTTGGCACAAGCAAGCTTGAAACAAAGAATTGATAAAGCCATGTGTATGAAGATCTTATGGTTTTGATGAAGATTGATGAAGATCCACTTGAAGATTTAGTTTTAGTGTGTTAAATCTGTATATAACATGTTAAATGTAATGTGTTAGTGTTATACATTGTTAATAGGCTATATGACATAGGTTAGATGTCTTGTATGCCTTAATGTGCCTCTTTTAATCTGTTAAAATGTGTTTTAAATGGTTAAAAGGCTTGCGGCATATAGTTTCTGGTATGAATGCATTCAGTAAGTTGAATTATTTTTCAATCGATTGATTTCACTTAAGTCAGGTGAAATCAGCTGACTGTACGGAAAATTCAATCGACTGTTTTCACTTAAACCAGACTATATAAGCTGTGTTTTCGCGAGCAGAGGTGAAAATATGAGTTTTTCTGAATGAAATCGTGTCATTCACTCTGGGAAGCGTTCTCTCTCTCCAATACACAGCTGCAACTCGTGTTTGAAGATCTTGGTTGATCTTAGAGGCATTTTGTCTTGTGAATAGCTTGAAGAACACATGTATGGTGTGCTAGGGACAACCACCATCAAGTTTGGACATTCTTGTGCCTTTTGATGGTTTGCCTAATGTGATTTCAGGTCTGCAAGTGTGATTCTTGTAGGTTGTGGTTCTAAATTTTTGTGTGAGTCAAAAATCTTATGTGCTTTGTGTTCAAAAGTGTAATCTTGGTGTTTGATTTGTCAAACTTTAGAATATAGTGGAAACCAGGCTTAGGTTGTCCTGGAAAACTAGATGTAGCTCTGTGATTGAGTAAACCAATATAAAATCAGCTGTGCATTCTTCTTTCCCTCATCTCCCTCTCTTTTAAACTCTTTAAAAACTCAAGAAAACCAAGTAATTTGATCTTTGGTGTGATTTAATGTGTGCTTGTGTAATATGAGGCTTTGTACTTGTTATAAATACTGATTGGAACATGTCTTGTATGTAAAAGATTGTTGTTTGAGTTGGATTTGCGAATTCTGCATTCTGCATAATTCTCCAGTATTTTAGCCGACTGATTTGTCTTTTTAATCGACTATTTCATAACATCAAGAACAATTTAGTCTGCTGTTTTTATATTTTAATCGACTGAAAGTGTACTGGTCTGCTGCATTTACATCCAAACATTCCAGTCTATTAGATTCAATTGAAAAAGGTTTTAAGCTTTCGAAAAACTTTTATAAAGCCAATTCAACCCCCCTTCTTGGCTAAACTCACCATTTCAAAACTAACAATCATGTCATCCATCATACTCCACAAAAATCATTGAAAATCATTTCCAAAAACGAAAGTCAGCAATGATAATTTTTTTGTGTAAGTCTCACAAATGTTAGACATTCACGCGGTGTTTGTCGACACTTCAAGAGCAAGATCCAGGTTCTCCGTTTATACATTGATTTCTTTACATCAAGTCCCTCTGCAAGACAATGGTCATTGATTTCTTTGTCAGATCGAGACCCTTTACATGGTAATAGTCACTGAATGTTTCAAATATAGACATTCTCCTTGGGATTGGTCTAATCTCTTTTTCAAAAATTCAAAGTACAAAAAGAATATGGTTTTTCGGATTGAGACCCTCTACATGGTAATGGTCATTGAATCCTTTAGATATAGACCCTTTCCTTAGGAATGGTCTAATCTCTTTTTCAAAAAGTCAAAAAAACAAAAAGAATATGGTTTTTCGGATTGGGACCCTCTACATGGTAATGGTCATTGAATCCTTTAGATATAGACCCTTTCCTCAGGATTGGTTTAATCTATTTTTCAAAAAGTCAAACTATAAAATGAATATGGTTTTTCAAATCGGAACCCTATATATGGTAATGGTCGTTGAATCCTTTACATATAGACCCTTTCCTCAGGATTGGTCTATTTTTTTCTCAAAAAAGTAAAACAAAATGTTGTGTCGAATTGGGACCCTTTACTTGATAATGGTCACCTAGTTCTCTTCTTTCAGATACAGACCATCTCCTCTGGAATGGTCAAGTTTGTCTTCTTTTGAAACCCGAATGAAATTAGTGTTATTATCTTTACTTATCTTTTATTACGATAATATGAAAAAGTCAAATTTTCATATTATCTAGTAAAAGCTAAGGAAAGAGGGGCAACTGTCAACACCTAATTTCGTCCAGGTTAATAAATTTATTTTCAAAAAAATAAAAATAAAAATAAAAATAATGTGAAACAAAATTTTCTTCAAAGATTTTTCAAACTTTAATTTTAGAAAAAAAAAAGTGAGATGGACAAAAGAAAAAAAAGGAAAAGAAGGAAGAACCCATTTTGTTATTAATGAAGATACATAGGAGCGAGGATTAATATTTGTCGGACCCAAAAAACCAAAAAAAAATATTTTTGTTTCTTCTGTAAATTCATTTATTATTATTTTTGGGAAAACAAATATTTTGAAAAAACCACATAATTTTTGCACATTTAATGATAAGTACCGTCTTAGGATGGGTGTTGTAGGGTGCTAATACCTTGTCTTTTTTTGCAGACTTTGTCTTATCTTTTTGATTTTTCCGTAGTTTTCTAGAATAAACTATGGTGGCGACTCCAAAACTATTTTTTTTACAAATTTTAGTTTTAGTTCGTCGTCGCGTAACTACGAAACATTGAACGTGATATTAAAGCTGCACTTATGAGAGAAAACAAAATTGGTTCAAACCCTCTTGGCCAAAATAATCCAATGTAAAACGAAGTACTATTTTGCGCTAGCCAAGGTTCGAACCATCAACAACACAATTACCAAGCATATGCATAACCAACCAACCAATTCATGTTTTATAATAATTCCTACACATCTAGAATTATATTATCATGCACCTTAATCAAGCATATTATTAAAAATAATCCCACAATTAAAATAACACACAAATGGCATACGCAGGATTTGAACCTAAATCCTCATGACCAGTTGAGCTAGTACGATTCCTTGTCAAAATTTCCCGCATTAAATGCCATAAAGGTTCCCATTACCTGCATTTATTAAATAATTATTTATTTAATTATATAATTTTCTCGGGTCTTACATGATGCGTGATGGAAGAGGACCATTTGGAGAGTGTAGTCATCATATTGAGGCGCGACATGATCGACAAACAAAGGAGAAGATCTAGCTAGACAAAGGGCATATGGATGTGTGGCTTCATGTTTAGATTTGGGTTGAAAAGGAAAAGGGGTTAGGTCAAATAGCTATTCTAGGTTTTCCCTTTCTATATAAGGCTAAAATTAGGGTTTTCAAAAGGGGGATGCTGAGATTTTTGAGAGTTCTAGTGCACGAAAGAAAGAGTCATTTGTAACGTTCGACGAGCACAAAGTGGCCAGCGGGATTGGAAGCTATACTTGGTCCAACCACGAGCACAAAGTGGTTGGCATGCTGAGTGAAATTCGTTGCACCATTTTTAATTTTAGAATTCACTTTGTCTCGTGTATTTGTTTGATTCATAATGAAAGACACTTTGAAGTTCAATTTCATGTTTGATTTCCAACTTCTAAATTTTGCTTGTTTAAGTTTTGATTGCATTTTATGTTTTTCACCCTTTACATTATACTTCCTTTAAATTTCATTTACTACTTTCAGGTTTTTGATTCAATTATGTTTATGTGATATTATTTTTTATGTTTGTGGTATAGTAATGTGAGTTTTGATGATGTTTTGAGCATGGTTCATAATTTGCACACAACTTTGGTTCCTTTTGAACACCATGTGACCCTAAAGTTGGCACAACTTCACGAAATGTCCTCTCGAGTGCCAAATAATCCTTGTTCAATAATTGAATCAGTTTTCGAAATGTGTTGATTCTTGCTTAGTCTATTCTCTCCATTATCAGTTAGTTAATTCATTTATGTTGTTGAAGTTGAATTTCCTAATTTTGTACATAACTGTTTTTTTTTTTTGCTTTCATTTTAATATTTGGAAGTTAGAAATTCTTTTAAAAAAATGCATATCTTATAGTCTTTAGGGCTTTCTTTGTAGTGTTTTAATTCTGCACATAGTTTGCATAGATAATCTTCAATGCATTTTAATTGCACCTCACTTTAGCTTCACTAAATCTGACTTACATGCATACATATAGTTATCCTCACAATCTGGTTTGCTATTAAATTTATTGTCGTCACATTATGAGGAGCAAACTGTAATTTTAGGTTTTATCCTTCTCTTGCATGGTTAGAGGACATTGTTCATTCTTTCATATCATCTTAGACTTGTTGGAATTGTGCATCTCCATTCATGTCATATTGCTCTCTATCTTGCATGATGATCTAGACAACATTCAGGAGAGATTTTCACATCTGTATTAAAGCTGCTTTTAACCCATAAATCATAATCTTATTATATTATTGTTGTCTTGGTTAGGTTTTTCTTATAATATGAATCATAATTATGTGCAAAGCATTCATATTCAACCTGCATATATTACTCAAATGCATCATTTAACACTTGTTCACATTGAGAAGAGACATTGCCTCTATACATTTTTACTGCAATACATGAAATTTGATTTGCACATTTAGACTTAGGTGATTATGCATACTCTTTTGATTGCTGCCAATTTTAAGTGCAATTCGTTACATTGAACAACATAGTGAATTTCCTATCATGCATTGTATAAAATTGAAATAGGTGCAGTAAAAACAATACCTTGTGTTATCAAATCTAATTTTGAATTTTGCACTTCTCTTTTATAATTGAGCTTCATATTCCAATTTCATAAGTCATTTTTGCTTTGGATAGGGTGTCCATAAAGGTAGTTTACATTGCATTTATTCATAATTAAAGTTCAGTTTATGTCATGCATTTAGAGTAGTTTTTGTTTAGACAATTACACATGTTTTTTTCTCTTTTATTTCATTGACCCCTTTACAATTTTTATATTTTATCTTTAGCAAGATTAAATTATATAAACTAATAAGTTCCATTTCCTTGGATTTGACTTGAGTCTTCCTTCTTATACTACATTAGAGGGAAACTTGGTTTTTGTTGGCCTTTAATACGACTAGAGGTGAGTTTAACAAAATGGTGCCATTGCCAGCGAGTTGGCATGTTGTTATTAATTGTCTAAAGAAATATTTGGAGTAGTTGTTAAAGGATTTGATATTGGTGACCTCATGCTAGAGGAAGGTCTTCTTGCCTTCATTGTTGCATGGTATATCACACTTAGGCGAAACAGTTAATCTCTACTAAATGAAGAAAATATGGTTATGGTGTATTGCATTCAAAACAAGATCAAAGTTAACTGATTTATGTGATCACGAATCACATGTTGAAGTTTAAATGTCTATCAAATTATTGTTTCCTTTATGTTGATTTAATTTCTAAATTTTTACAACATTATGTAGTTAGCCTTGAAGGTGAACTAAAAGAGGTGATAAAAAGTAGTAATGAAATTACAAATTTTACTCTTTAGAAGATGGGACTTGCTAAGGCAAATGAAAATTGGATCTTGATGATAATGAAGTTTCTCCCATTGCATCCGATGAAGGTAGACCAAGCAATGCCATTGTTGAGGTTCCAATGATCATTGTCATAAGACCACACATTCCTCTTTTGGATCATTGAGTTCCTCTTTCATAGTTTGAACAAATTATGCTTACCAAATTGATACATTTACCATTGATCATAGAGCATGGTGTAACGTCCTAGCCGAAAATTACTTATTTAAAACAAAAATTTAGATAATATATGAATAACTTCATTTATTAATAATTTCTTTTTCTTAAAACGCAGGAAAAATTTAAAACATTTAGTTCAACGCGCCAAATATAACAAAAGTCCACGACGTTCAATTATTACAAATATAAACGATTTATAAAATCATTACAAAATAGTCCATAAACTTCCATTAAGAAAACTACAATAAAAACTCTCATCGTTGATCCCCACTCCGACACTAGGCGTCCATATGCTAACCTGTATCACCATCTGCTCCCATGTAACAAATTACATGATCATCGCCACACACACACAGATAGGGTGAGCTCAAAATAAAAAATAAACAGATACAACATGACATAATTAAAACATCGCAATATATAATTCATGTTAGCATTTCACAACACTCGATTCCTCGCCTTTCCACCCTTACGTTAGACTCCTCTTGATTCTACACCCTTTGGTAAGTATATTGATCGATCTTTGCTGCATGAGTGTCTACTCGCCCCTCCAACTACAGGCCACCACCCAATAGTCCACACGCAGGAATAAAATGCCAAGGCCACAACTCGCGACACCAAGTGGAGTTCCCCAAAACGAACCAAAGTCCGTAGTTGTCCCCAGACTACCAAATCAATCAAATGCGCTGAAGAGGGCAATCATCCAAAACATCGTCGTATGAGCCACGATCTCGTACACTCCACTGTACTTCCTAAACCACCAGGTTACAACCTAGAGTGGCCACGTGTTACCCCAATACAAGTTACACTCATAATTGGGCCCCCAGGCAAAGAATCGCATAATGAAACTCATCCAAAGCAGTGTAGAAATCCTCCTCACGAATCATCTCTGCACCCAAAATCGCTTGGTGCGCCTCTCATGTCGCAAGGCGGAACTTGGTTCCAGACCGCCTGGTGGGAATCTCACACCACCAACCACCACGCGCCTTCTAGTAGTCCAGTTACACCGTCACCGCCTAGCGGACCCAACCCTGTCGCCACGCGCCTCGCATAGACAATGGCCACTACCACTATTTTGGAACTCTATCGCTACGCACCACCAGGCGCCATACCAGTAGCGCAATGCTACTGGCTTTTGCACATTAAGCAAGTCCTAAGGGACCTCAATCGCACCATACACAGAAATCTTAGTACAATTACAACGATCCAATTATAATATTATAACTAAATTACAATACACACATGTAATCATGCCACCAAAATTGTCAATATCTCCCATACACTTTGAAACAACACCATCACCATACCTGCCAATGATAAATGACGCATACAATCTAGCCCACAACACATCCAATAAATGTCATACATTTAGGCATAGTTATAGAGCTGAATTGCACTCTCACACACTTTAGTTAACATACTTTCCCTATTAAACACATATCTTTCTTCAAACAGTTGGAAAAATACCACATATCAATTGAAATTTAAACCACTCTAATCTAAGCTCAAGTACAAATTCCAATTAGGTACAGAAACTACCTAAATTAGTCCAGCCTACTGCTTTTATGTACATGCAATCCTAATCATTACAAGGTTATACCTAAACTTTATCCATATTACACACATGTTTAATTGTCAATTCTTTCTACATTCTAATTTCGTTTTCATAGGAAATTATTCAAAAACATCCCAAATGCATAATTACAGAACAAAACATCAATTCGGCCCTGTGCTGAGTTGTCGCCTGGCGGCAGATGCTACGCCACCAGGCGTTGCATCCAAAACTGGGTTCTGCGCAAATTTCCCCATATTTGTACGCACCCCAAACTTTAACATGCTCAAACTAGCACACATTTTAACATGAATTTAGGGTCCAATTACATACAACGATCTTTTATGTTCAATTATAACATTTATTTGCTGTAGTATACCTTGAATCATACCAGAACATCGCATTACTTCCTTACCCTTCTTCCTTACGAACCCCCAATCCATATTTCATGCAGTATTCATACATTCAACATAAACATATTATCTATAGTCAATTAAACTCATCAAAATTTGCATTTACGCATATGAAACATCATTGCAACATCACTAATAACACACAAAAAATTCCAGAGCAACCAAAATTGGACACCACAATTCATGTCGTCTGGCGAATCAACCCTAGACTCTCCAAGCCCATCCACTCTCCTTATTTGGTCTCTTAATCATGCCTTAATTACGGTTAATGGTAGAAAAATGAAATTTCATTTAAAAGAGGTTTAAGGCTATTGATTCACCATTAAGTCATGGTTTCCAGCCTTCCTATCTTCCTCCTAATTAACTATGGTTTTCAGGCTCTTCACATTCATGCCATAAATCATTTTTTCTCAAAAAGAAAACTATTTTGCGCATGACCGCTAGGCGATTTCTGGAAAATTCCAGAAAGCCAAACGAAATGCAGGGGCAAAGGAAAGAGATGGATTCTAACATCATTAGGCATATCACAAATACATGCAATTACAATTAAAGCACAAGATGGAACTCCCCTAACCTGGATTCCTTTCTTAGTTTGATAGTTCTTCTAGTTACTACTTGATCACCACTAGTCTTCGTTAATCTTCTCCAATTCCACTCCTCCTCTCACTCACCCCTCATTTGTTTAGCCTAAATTTTCCTCTCCTCACAGTATCAACACTAGACTCTCCAAGCCCTTTCTCTCTCCTTATTTGGTCTCTTAATCATGCCTTAATTAGGGTTAATGGTAGCAAAACGAAAATTCATTTAAAAGAGGTTTAAGGCTATTGATTCACCATTGACTCATGGTTTCTAGCCTTCCTATCTGCCTCCTAATTAACTAGGGTTTTCAGACTCTTCACATTCATGCCATAAATCAATTTTTCTCAAAAAGAAAACTATTTTGCGCATGACCGGTAGGTGGTTTCTGGAAAATTCCAAAAACCCTAACGAAATGCAGAGGAAAAGGAAAGAGATGCATTCTAACATCATTAGGCATATTGCGAATACATGCAATTACAATTAAATCACAAGATGGAACTCACCTAACCTGGATTCCTTTCTTAGTTTGATAGTTCTTCTAGTTACTACTTGATCACCACTAGCCTTTGTTAATCTTCTCCAATTTCACTCCTCCTCTCACTCATCCCTCAGTTGTTTAGCCTAAATTTTCCTCTCCTCACAGTATCAACCCTAGACTCTCCAAGCCCCCTCTCTCTCCTTATTTGGTCTCTTAATCATGCCTTAATTAGGGTTAATGGTAGCAAAACGAAAATTCATTTAAAAGAGGTTTAAGGCTATTGATTCACCATTAACTCATGGTTTCCAGCTTTCCTATCTGCCTTCTAATTAACTATGGTTTTCAGGCTCTTCACATTCATGCCATAAATCAATTTTACTAAAAAAAAAACTATTCATGCCATACATAGGACTTAAACCCAAGTCCCCAAGTCCTCTCACACAATCAAAGTACTCTTAACCATTTGAGCTAGTATTTCTCCACGTCATGTAAGTTAGCATTTAATGCCATAAAGGCTTCCACTACCCATATTTATTAAATAATTATTTATTTAATTATTTAAATTTCTCGGGTCTTACACATGGGATCTATGTAGCAATTGATAAAAATGGTTGATTTGTAGTATGAGGGAGAAGAAAACTAGGAGAATTCCCAAGCTTTTTTTTTTTTGTTTACATTTGTGTTGCTTTTGAACTATGTTGTTGAAGTAGATAAAGTTCGTTAACTAATAAGATTTTTTATGATAACAAAACAGTCATTTTACCATACGAGTAAGTCTTTGGTTAGAAGTGAATTTGTGTTAGACCATCAAGAGAGAACATCTAATAGATATAATGAGATTGAGTAATTGATCAATGTGGTTTGAAGATCAAAATAAACAATTTATACTTATGGTTTCATATGCTTAATGGTTCATATTCAAATGTCATGAATGTTAGTATATAAATAGGAAGCATGAAAAATTCAAGGGCCTAGTCTTAGCATTAGATGAGTCTAAGCAACAAACAAGTCAATGAGTTAGACGAGTATATGAATAATAATCAATAGGTTTAAAGCATTAGACGACCTAAGTCATTAAACGACCCATCAGTTTTTGGATAATATGAGGTGTTAGATGAGTTAAGTAATACAAAGCATTATAGGACTAGGGCATTAGACGACCTAAATAGTAGAATGAATTACAACACACTTTGATGTTCTACTGAATGTTTTAATCTATGATTGATCATGAGAATTGATATATTAATCTAAGTATTTGAAATAGAGAATTAATGACATGACCTATAACGTTTAAAGAAAATTAACTTTTGATAATTACATTATGGAAGAAGAAAGTATTTAAATCAAACATTCAAATCAAATGAATATTAGGAAATGATTGACGAATAAACTGTTTGATTGAATGTCAAATATTATTGCTCTAACAATTCAAATACAAAAGCATATTGCACAAAGTTTCCTTAATAGGACAATTGGGAGTACTGAAGAAGAAGCAAAATTCAAATGAAGTATGAGCTCATTCATAGAAGGAAAGAAGATACCTTGAATAACATCGAAAGATTTTGTTAAGATATTACCAAATGTACCAAATCGTACAAGTAATAAAGTGGATAACTCTTAATTATTTAAAAAGATAATAATAAAAATACTAATAAAATATAAAAATAAACATAAAAAAATAAGTTAATGCCAATTTTCAGATTTAAAATTGAAGTCTTGAAGGATAACATTAAAGATTCAAAATGAAGAATTAAATTAAAGAATTGATCAAGTCATTCCATATCAAGAAGATTATGATGAAGAACTATAATTTGAATTTTGAATGACTATCAAGTGCAACAACTATATAAAGGATGCAAGGTCATATGAGAACAAAATCGAAAGAATGAAAGAATTACAAAAGATCAAAGTGCTGAATGATCAATGATTAATGAGTTGAGTTGAGATCTTACATATTTTATACCCTTCATTGAGTGAAGTTCTAACCTGTGAGCTTAATTGTGCACTCCTATTGTGAGAGTGATTTTTAATTATTCATTGTAATCGAGAGTTTTTTATGTTAAGGGAGATTCAGAAAAATATGTACTCATTATAGCCTAGAGAGGTTTGTACTCGTGTACCTAGAGATGTTTTAATTTGTTAAAATCAATTAAAATGATTTTAATTAACTAAAAGTGATTTATGTTAAAATGTTCAAATATGTTTACAAAGAACATTTTAAACGATTAGCTATTCATTTTAATTGATTAGGATTACATGAAATCATGATTAGTTTTGAGAAAATTTTTTAAACTATTAAAATAAGTTTTTAATAGATTAAACTTTTCTATTCTTTTATAATCTTTGAAGTTACCTGAATTTGTTAAAAATTAGTTTTAATCCATTAATTTTGCGAGTAAATGAGATTAATATATTAAAATGAATTTTTAATATATTAAAATAAATAATTTAAAATCTATATAACTCTCATTCTCATACTATCAACATAATTTTTTAGTGTATTTTTAAAAGTCATTTTTCACTTTTGAGAGAGATATACTTGAGTAGAAATAAAGTTCTTGGAGAAATCTTTGTGACATTTTGAAAAGCACTTAGATATGAAAAAGCTAACTCAAGTTATGTTTACCTATATGATGATTGTGTTTGTATTCACTGATCAATTGATTTTTTCATGTTAGGCATTGCTATGAACTTTGACATCTCAATTATTTTGACACCTCCAAAGTCGACATATCATTTGCCATCACATAAAAAATATAATTAAAAAAAAAACATGGGGGGATCGAATCAAACCCATTATAAGAAATTAGATTGCACAAAACATAGAAAAACTATAATTATTATGAAAAATAAATCTAAAGAAATAAATGATTGCAAGATACTAAGCCACTTATACATCTCCCTGTGTATAAAAGCCTAAAGAGCTAACTTATCAGCACAATGATTACCCTCACGAAAAACATGAGAAACCTTAAAAACTTCATATACTAAATGAATTAAAAACACATGTGCCATCTTCCTTTAAGAGCCCAAGGTAACAATTTGTGATCCATAAAATCTTGACAAACCAAAGGAGGGTCAACCTCCAACAAAGATGCCTAAAGTCCTCAATTTAGGCATTCTCTAAGGCATTATTAATAACTCTCATAAACTCAACCTAAAGAGACAAATGCACCCTTAAAAAGGCAAAAAAAAAAAAAAGGCTACTCCTTGATGTCCTCTAAAGATTTTAGCACATGAAGTCAAACTAGGACAACCATGAGCTACACCATTAGTATTCAACAGATGATTTCCCTATAGGAAATCACTTTACTCTCCCGAGTATAAATATCAATAAAATTCAATACCAAAATATCACAAGCAGAGTTACTCATGCTTCTTTGATTTATTCCCAACCATGCACACCAAATCCTTCATCTAAAAAATGGTTTAGGTAAATGAAATGGGGACCTCAAAGCGACTATAATTATACATCCTCGAAATCCTCTAGATAATTGTCATAATTGCAGCCCTTTACATAATAGCTAAAGGACCAAAAAGAGTCCTAAAAACTTGAACAATTAAATCAAGAGATTAAAAACTTAGGTCCTAAAAAAGCTCGCGCAATAGTATAACAGCTAAAGAGTAAATGAGAAAGAGATTCAACATCATGTCCACATAAAGAAAACATAAAACATAGAGAAACTCCTTTTTTTTTCACCTCAAAATCAATAGATAATCAACCATATAAAGGCTTCCAAAAACTCAAAGTTTTTTATGGTGATAGTAGATCCAACCAAATAACTTTTCCCAAACCAAAAGATTCCATATTAGAAGAATAAAATTGTTTGACAACCTTTAGAGAAAGCACACCTAAAGCATCCAAAGCCCAATTTGTTGGCATAACCAAGATTGATGCAAAGATTTGATAAAGCCAAATGCATGAAGATCACATGTGTTTGATGAAGACTTATGAAGATCCACTTGAAGATTATGTTTCAATAGTATAATTTGTAATTGAGGTGTTAAAAGTAATGATTACATGTTATATCATGTTGGTAGGCTATATGATATAGGTTAGATGTCTTGTTTGTCTTAGTGTGTCCTTTTTAATATGTTAAAATGGGTTTTAACAGGTTAAAAAGCTTGCTATTTATAGTTTCTGGTATGAATGTATTCAATCAGTTGAATTATTTTTCAATCGACTAATTTCACTTAAGTCAAGTGAAATCAACAGATTGTAAGGAAAATTTAACCGACTGATTTCACTTAAACCAGACTATATACGTTGTGTTTTTTAGAGCAAATATACATTTTTGAGTTTTTGAGCGCAAAAACATGTCATTCATCATTGGAAAAACTCTTTCTCTCTCTACATTACATAGTTTAACGTGTTGATTGAAGATCTTGGTTAATCTTGGAGGCATTTTGGCTTGGGATTAGCTTGAAGAACTCATGTGTAGTTGGCTAGGGAGAGCCAACATCAGGTTTTGTAGTTCTTATGCCTCTGTTTGTTTACCTGATGTGATTTCAAGTCTGTGCGTGTGATTCCTACAGGGTGTTAGGCTAGATTTTTATGTCAGTCAAAAATCTTGTGTGTTTCTTTGTTCAAAAGTGTAAACTTGGTGTGTTATTTGTAAAATTTTTGAATATAGTGGAAACTTGATGTAGCTTTGTGATTGAGTGAACCAGTATAAAAATAATTGTGCCATTCTCTTCTCTTCATCTCTCTCACTTTAAATCACTTTAAAACTCAAGAAAACCAAGTAATTCATTATTTGTTGTGTTTAATGCATTCATGTGTAATCTGATGTTGCATACCTGTTAGAAATATTGATTGGAACAAGTCTTTTGTGTAAAAGTTTGTTGTTTGAGTTAAATTTGCGAGTTCTGCATTTTGAATAAATTCCCGGGATTTTAGCCGATTGATTTGAAATTTTAATAAACTGTTTCATAGGCTCAGGAACAAATTAGTCTGTTGTTTTATTTTTTGACTAATTGAAAGTGTATTGTTCTACAACTATTGAATTCGAATTTCACAGTCTATTTTATTCAATCAAGATGGGTCTTAAGCTTTCAAAAAATTTCTAAACAACCAATTCAACCCCCGATTCTTGGCTTAAATCACCATTTCAAACTAACACAATTGGGTACATCATCATCATTAACAATCAAGGAAGAAAAATCACATAAATGAGTAACAAAGGAAGGAAAAATTCTAACTTGTACCTGTCCAAGCAAAATTAACAACATATAGTAAAATGATCCTTTCAAGATGAGGTACCTTAACTAATTTAGGAATACAAACATCTGAAACCATTAATCATTCAAAAAATTAATATTGTCACCCTTACCTAGAGTCCAAAAAGTATTTTCCAAAACAATATCATATGCATCTTTAACACCATGCAAAATGGAAAACGAGTTGTAGGATACATGTTTAAGATACTTGGATTTAAGAAAATGAAGCCTTATAATCTCCACCCAAATCCTCTGTAAGAAAATGAAGCACCATCAATATTTAAGATACCTAGATAACCAAATCCTTTGTAATTTTCTTTTTCGGTTATCTTGTTTCTAGATAAAGTTTTACAAATAATTTACTAACAAGGTGTTATTGGTGTCAAAATTCATCTTGTAGGGTGCAACATTTGTGTTCTTGGACAATTTGTAAATGTTGTGTGGTTATATATATATATATATAATGGAAGCTTGACTAGTGTGACTTGACAATTAAGTGTAACTCTGAGAAAAATCAGTATAAAATCTTTGGTACAATTCATTTTAATCTTTTCTTAGCTTAAATTAATTATTTTTACACATCATTGTTTATCTTTATCTTTCTTGTCTTGTGCTTAAACTTCATCAATGTATTATTTGAAAAGATTAAACGATAGAATATCTTAATTTCACTAGTTAGTCTAATGAAGTTTTCATTCTATAAGTGTTTTTTAATCAGTGGTAGGTCAATTAAATTGGAGTCTTGAACTCGACTTTCCTTTCTATTAACCATTGTACCTAAAAGAACTTATTTGTTGTAGCTAGGAGTGACATATTAGAATACACAGAAAAATCAAAAGTGACTTAGTGAAAAAGAATACTTATGTTCTTTATCTCAAGAAAACATAAAGGAAATATCGAAGAGTGACTTCGTGCACCAAATATAAGTCAAAAGATGCATAAAGAATACTTGTAATCATCACTTGATTAGTAGAACCCTTTACGATTTCTAAACAATATTTGAAATTATCTAAGTGTTAGCATGAACTAGTAGCCCTTTTCTAGAGAAAAGATAGAGAAAATCGTGAGGTCCAATTTTTTTTGCCCGTTCTTTCTTTTTGGCTGAGTCAAACTTCTTCACTTTTTCAAGATTTTCTTGTCTTCTTCATACAATGCTTGGCTTGAATTTTTGTGATTTTGATAATTTTCTTTTATGGATTTATCTTTAAGGTGTTATGAAGCTTTAATCCATTTATTTTCACACCTCCATGAGCTCAACTTAGTTGTAGAATATTTATGCAACTAAAAAACTATTTTAAACAAATTTTTGTATCTCATGCTCAATAAACCCATTTATAAGAAATCTCAATTAAATCAATCTTTTTAGAGCCAAATTCAATTAAAAATTCAGAATTAAACATTAAATGAAGGCAAAAATATCCATTCATCAATCATATATTAGGCCGGGTAGGCACGTAAGCCCCATTAGTATCAAGAGTATGATTAACGTGTAAGGCGTGCTTATCGTGATGATATTCGACCACGTGGCCTAGCTGTGGCCGACTTCATAATGTTGTAGGTGGATAGGCCATTTGGCCAAAATGTGTGGGTCATCTTTGACCTTGTAGGCGGGTGAGCCGGTTTGTCTTGCCAATGGTGGGCAAGACTTGAGACATTGTCTTGATGTCCTAGAGTTATGATGTTTTTATGGAGCCCGACTTCTCTAGGTGAGCTTGGTGCGCACAATATGCATTGCTGGATTGACTAGGCTTTGTTAAGTGCTTCTGAGTTTGGCAGGCTTTATGAGGTATTGTTGTGTTCGGTAGGTGTTACATGTTGGCAAATATACCAAATAGTACAAGTAATATAGTGGACAAGTCCAGATATCGTCTCCCACAAGCACTAATGAGATTTAAATTTAATGGGTTGTTTACTAATAAAGGTATAAAGAACAAAACATTTTCGTTTGAGATTAAAAATAGATTTAGAATTTAAATGTAACGAATAACATATATTGGCATAATGGAAACAAATAACTTGATTGAGAAAATATAAGATAAAATCTTCACCGGGATTGGGTTTCACGATTCCATTCAAAGTAATAAAAAACAAACAATATATTCATATTTTTGTCTCTCACACTCACATCATTTGTAACATGCCTCAATTTCGTCGTAGAAAAGCTTAAACTAAAATAATAAAAACTATGTCTAGCAATTTTTACTATTATGTTTGCATTAATGGTCAATATGATGATGCTTAACAATGACTACTAATCACATCTATATCTAGCATGTGAAATTCATAGTTGTTTTATTCTACTTAGGTTTCCTAAACTATCTTTCAGATCAGTCGATGCTCCCAAATATGCACCATATCTAGAACATGTAATTAAAAATCATAATCTGGGTTTCCAAACTATCTTTCGGATTAGTATGGACTCCTGCATGTGCAAAATTCATAAACTATGCAGTTAAAACAAGAATAAAACATGAGAGATTATGGAAAAGGAATATATTGAATGAAGAATTCACAAGGAATTAAGAATACATTACAACAAAACCTCGTGAATGGGGGAGTGAGCTACTCCTAGACATATTGAACATAAGACTGATGTTGAAATTGAATGTCTCTAACCTTCGGAATATCTTTCTACCTTCAAGTGTAGAGATATCAAGTTTCTTTTTCTCCAAGTGTGTGCTTTTGACCTACGTCAGGCCCTCAATTTATAGACTTTTATAATTGAATTTGGACTTGATTTGGTACTTGAATAAATTGTAAGAGATAATCCTTGATATATATTTTAATCTTTGGAGATTCCATATCGTTGAATTATTCTTCAATTATTGAGTAACCAACTTTGTAAATAATTGATATTGTTGATAATTCTTGATTAATCAATATTCCCCTTATTTTGTTGATGATCTTCCCAAATCTCTGTGATTTCCACTTATTTGTAAAATATATCCCTATCATTTTTCTTTTCTACTTTTATTGAATAAAACCTGAAATGTCAAATAAAATCCAAAAATAAAATAATAATTAAATGTAAAAATAAATAAAATAAAAACATGATAATGCCAATTATTAGCAAGCTTGATGAGGTGTTGTCGTGCTGGACAAGCTTGTTAAGGTGTTGTCATATTAGGCTGGCTTTATTGGGAATTGTGGAGCATTAATGGGGGGTTTTCTTTTGAAGCTCCATAATGATTAGATTGTTTATGCACTTTTAATTGTGTGTCACATGGCAACATCATAGCGTTTTGGATTCGGGGAACAAAGCGTCATGGGTTGACATTGTTCTAGGCCCGAAACGACATTTGATGAAGTCGTATCGCTATTTTGAAATTGCACATATACGTTGGCATTGGCGTTTTAGTTCCTTATTCACTTTGTCCATTTTCGCACTTGCTCTACTCTTGTCTCGATCTCTTTGTTTATTGTTCGCTTTGCCTCTCATCTTTCGTTTCCTTGCTGTAACATCCAGACCGGATATTATAGATTTTTTAATAAAATAAAGAAAATAAATAAACATGCTGCATTTAATAATACCTCATTTCCCAAAACGTGGGAAATTTAAAATTTTATTACATAAATAAAGTACTCTGAAATCCATAATTACAAAACTAGAGTTTTAACAAACATGCGATAAGCTTTACAATGTATTTCCAAAACCATAAAATAATAAAAACATAAAACTCTCGAGCTATCCCCTCTCTATGGCTAAGCTCCACCAGAACCACCCACATCGACATCATCTGCTCACGTGTACCGCGTACACGATCATCGCCAAACACAAGCAGATAGGGTGAGCTTAACAGATTATCATATAAAACACATGTACATATATTAATCACATATATACTCATATATATATATATATATATATATATATATATATATATATATATATATATATATATATATATATATATATCACCCAATCACAGCCTAGAAATTCCCTCATTTGATTCCATCTCGCATGGCCATAATCATGATATTCGCGTTCTACATCTCCTAGTGAGTACTTCAAGATGACCTACTGCCATACATATTGGCCACAACCGATAGAACACGTATGGGAAACCATTGCTACGAATCATACACCGTAACGCTAGGTGGAGTTCCCAAATATGAACATAGTTCGCAACATCCCAAGACTACCAAACTCATCAGCTATTTACTAAGGAAGGCAATCTATCTGGACCCATTCGTACTAGCCACAATCAGCACACTCACACCGACAACACTCACTAACCCGAGCTCAACTCGAGGAATGCAACGTGCTTAACCCCTATCCTGAGCTCAACTTAAGGGATACGTTTCGAGCTCAACTCAAGGAACACCAGCAATCCCACCTTTGAAGCATCACCAAAAGCCTTATAGATCACACATCTAAAACCCAACAACTCAAGGCTGCAGCATCAAAATCACTTGGCGGGAGACACGTACCGCTAGGCGCCAAGCGCCTTAGAACACTCATTGGTTCCATATACTGCCTGGTGGAACCCTCCTATCCGTCAGGCGCCACGCGTCAATTGTCTCTCTGGAATTGTAATTCTCGCCTGGCGGTTTGAACTACGTCGTCAAGCGCTATACCAGAACAGCCCCTATTCTGGTTTTTTTGCACTATTATTCAAATGCTAGCCCTCCATCGAGTCCTTGCACACTTCCAAAAAGTCAATTGCTCTTAGTAGTTGTATTAATGCCACTATCTATCCTCTACGACACCCTATTCTCATTATATCCCCAAGTTAATTTACTCCCTATCAATTGAATCACTAACATGTCCATAGTATGGAATTTCCTCCATGTATTCCAATATATTCCCTCAGGTTTGTCACTTTTCACTATGCATTTTTCATACCATTCCTAACTCTTAACACACTTGGGTCTTTGCTACTACTCAGTTATCACTCCCAACTCATTACTCAACTCCTAGAAATGTTGTTTACGTTCTGGGTGGATTTGGCGCCTAATATCACTTCCAATGCCTCAATCTCTTCCTTTTCTGCCCCCCCCCCCCCAAACTCACTTATTAGTACTGGTTTAGGCAGAACTTTGTAATGTGCTAAATTCCCAAATTCTTCCTATCTCAACTCAATCCCTCGTTTCACATATGCCTAATTCCCAAATTACATTTCCCAAGTCCATTCGTTTCCCTATCTGAACACCAAAATTACCCAACATCAACACTGTCTCTTGTAGCCATGCAGAATCAATGTTGTTGCGATGACGCTTAGCGGCAAGCCCCGTGCCGCCAGGCGGCGCATGTGTTTCTGGGCAATTTCCCAGACTTTACAGCACCCGCGAAGAATCTCCCACACCATTTGGATGCTCTCCTATTTCTATCTCAATCGATTCCTTCCAAGAACATGATACTAGTGACACCAATAATCACTTTGCCTAATTCCAACAGAAGTTGTTTTAGTATAATTAACACTATCGAGCTTAATTCTACCAAACCTCTAATATAAAAACCCTAAGACTTCAATTATATTGTTCCATCATATTACACCATCAATTACACTAAAAATCAATGAAATACATGTTATATCATCCCTTAACTACCACTTGGCTTTTCCCCGATCAAACTCATTCCAGAACGCACAAAATCACAAAATCGAGCCTAACAGACTCGCGTCGCCTAGCGGAAATTCATCACCGCCAAACAGTTCATCAGAGAAACCCAGAAATGGGTTACAAGCTTGCGTCGCCTGACGGTACAGGGCTTCATCACTAGGCGATGCCTCCAGGAAACTCAGAAAACACACAAAAGGGTATGAGCCGCCTGGCGGCTATGTATAGCCCGCCAGGCGATTTCTGGAAAATTTTCAGAAATCAGAAATTCACATATATAATAGGGATCATGCATTCAAGTTATCATACTTTTCATGTAATTATTGAGACAAATAAAGAAATCAGAGTCTAGCTCCCTTAACCTGATCTCTTTTGCTTAGAACTTTGAAAATTCTCCCTTGATCACCAATGGCCCTCCTTGGTTCTTCTCAATTCAGCCCCAAAACTCCCCTTAACACTCTCAATCCTCACAACACTCAATTTTCACACTTCTCTCTCTAGGCTGAATGTCAAATGCAGAAAACCTTTCTTCTCTCTCTCAATTTTCTTTTTAATGGTGTCTTAAAAGTGCATTAAAATCCCAAAACGAAAATTTTCCTATTGATGGTGTTAATTGTCATTCAAGCACCCTTAAGTGACTGTTTTCCCAGCCCCCTTGGCTGCTAGGATTTCATCTACCCTTTCATATTCAAGCCAAAACTAACAATAGCAAAAATAAAGTTTAATTTGGATTTTCCAAGGCTTGAACCTATAATCATGCCAATGTCAAGTCAATGCCAAACCATCATGTCAATTCATGTTTCGTGATAACTAATATAATTCAAGTATTATATCCTTCCACAACATGATAACATATATAACAAAACAATAATAAATAAATAACACATAAATGGCATACATAGGACTCAAACTCAAGTCCTCTCACACATTTAAGTACTCTCAACTACTTGAGCTAGAACTTTTCCATGTCATGAAATTTAGAGTTTAATGTCATAAAGACTTCCACTACCCACATTTATTAATTAATTAATTATTTAATTAATTAAATTCTACGGGTTTTACACTTACTTCTACATTTGTCACTCATAGGTATGTCTTCATCTTCATGTTCATCTTTTGGCCTTGTCTTTAGGCGCCTCTTTCAATGACCGATGATGGTGTGGGAGGTCACCCCTATGAGTGAGGATTCCTCCCTAGATAACTATCTTGTTTATGAGGAGAGGGTCTTCATAGAGCCCCTCTCCGTCGCACCTTCTGTGGTGGCCTTCTTTAGGCTGCCATCACGGCTCCAAAAAAGAAGAAGAAACTAGCAAAGGGTAAGAAGATTGTTCTTCCCATGACTCAGGCTAAGTCATCTGTTCCTACGGCTCGGGGGAATGAGCAATCTCCTCTTATTAGGAACCCTAGGTATATTTGATTCTGGACAAGGTGGCCTTCTTCATCCTTGAGTACCTTATTGAGGTAAAATTGTTCGAGTTGATGTCTACCTTCACCTTCTACCCGAGGGCTTATCGGCCTTCCTTGTTCCCTAGGTGATAGGGTATTCCCTCGTTCTGCCGAGGAGGACAAGGTTTTGACATATGTATATGAGTATTTCCGTGATTTCGATATTTCTTTTTCTCTGTCTGAGTTTGAAAGTGATCTTTTATCAATTATGTCTGTTACGCAGAGTCAACTTCATCCTAACGGTTGGAGTTTTGTAAAGGCTTTTGAGATCGTTTGTGAGCATCTCTACCTGATCCTCACACCCAATATGTTCATGTATTTCTATCTGATGAAACACAAGGCTAAGATCGACTGGATTTTGTTGAATGGCGTCACACACGGTTCTTTGTTCACCATGTATTCCTAGTCCTTCAAGAACTTCAAAGACAAGTTCTTTAAGTTGAAGTTGTAGGTGGCCCATACCCCGACTCTAAAGCCTTCCACGAGCATGCCAGTTGTGGCGGCTAAAATGGTAGACCTGACCACTGGCGATGCATCTGGACAACCCGCGGAGGTTGGCCTCGGCGGGAATCCTTTAAATGACGGGGCTTCCTGAGGGCCAATTGCTCAAGGTGGGACTTTGTTTGTTGGTCCTTCTGTAGTGCCTCCATCCACTTCGAGGAATGTCCCAGGCTTTGCCAGTAAGGGACTTGTCTTTCGGCTGGAACACGCCTCCGCCATCGCGCCTAACGTTGAATCCCTATGGCACCATGACATGCGCAGGAGCAACATTAAGAGTGACCACCTGTCAGAGGCTACCTTCATAAAATAGTTGATCAGTCCTCGGTCGGGAATTGAATAGCCATGTGGGCTGTGGATACCACGACCCCTAATGCATTCAGATTCTTATGTTTGATTAGTTTGTTGTAGGATATTCCTGCCTCGATGATGGGATACCACACCATCACAGTATAATGGGCTTCTATTGTGCTAAAGGTCCTAAATAAATCAATATAACCTCTAGTGTCGACCCTTTCTCCTATGAAATTGAGCGACGACTCAAGGTACAACTAGATTAGATTGGTTAGGATTTCTAGCTTCTTAAACTCATGCCAGAACAGGATGTCCGCTAAGCTTCCTTGGTCTGTGAGGATTTTGAGGATTCTTCAATTGGCGATGGTTGTTATGACAAACATGGGGTTGTTAGAGAAAGTTATGGAAGGTAGGCATCATGGTAGGAACTGGCTTACCTAGTTGATGCTCCTCAAGAATCGTTAGGGCGCCCAGGAATGGAGTGAGGCATTGGCCTGAGGATTCCCTCTAGGCGACTGGGATCGGCCTTTCCAGTGCTGCACGTAGTGAGGAGACTCATTGTTGGTAGAGGAGTGTCAAGTGTGTACGACGGATGAAGGTGGTTCCCTTCGAGGCTGCGGGGGAGCTCTTCCCTCCTCTAGGGTGGCTAGTTTTTGGTTCAACGCTTGAAGGTTGGCCTGTTGTTGTGCACGTAAGGCAATGATTTTGTCACCATGACGTCTATGTTGTCACTCATTCTCCTAGATTGGATTTGAATATGACCCAGTAGAGTTGTCACTAGGTTTGATTCCATCTCGTATGAGAGTTGAGCTTGGCTCCTAGTGGTGACTATAAAAGTGTGAGGTCTAGGCAAAGTTTTACCAGGTCCCATGGTGGGCTTCAAATGTTTTTGCTGGGGTCTTGAAGTGAGCTTTCAGACAAGTGGCAAGATTTGGGTGGTTTTGATAGGCCTCCATGAGATACTTTCAAAGGTTGAGACACAAACCTCCATGTTCTTTGGAGATGAGGCTAATTGGGCCTTATTTGTATTACTTAGCATCATCTATTGGGTCGGATAGGTACAATAAGTAAATCTTAATTTTCTTGTAGTGTTAATAGATGTAATAGAATAAATTTAATTGTATATGTTTAAAAAATAATTTTTAAATAAAATTTTTAAATTGACAGTATAAAAAATATTTTTAAAAAATTAAATTAAAATTAATTTTAAATAAAAATAAAATTGTATTCTAATCTTTTAATATATAAAATAATGATATATTAAAGGGTTAAGTATGTTTTTAGTCCTTGAACTTTGACTCAAAATTGGAATTCGTCTCTTTCTGAAACTTCGATACATTTTATACGTCTTTTTTTTTTACGTGTCGAACGTTTTTCATATTAGTATTGGAGTTTTTTACATTGTTTGACACATTCTTGATTCAATATCTACTGAGAAATATGTTTGACACTTCAAAAAATGTTAACGTAATTGAGTTAAAAGAACTATATTCATTCATTTTTAAAGTTTAGGGACCAAAATATATTGAAGTTTCGGACAGGGACGAAACCCAATTTTAGATCAAAGTTCAGGAACTAAAAATATACTTAACCCTATATTAAAATAGTAATATACTAGAATAAATGATTTAACTTGTATTAACATTGAAATTTGTTAATTTTATTTATTTATTTATTAATAAATTGAAACTATTCATCAAAATGTATAGAAACCTAATTATGTATAAACTTTAGTAACTTGTTTAGTAGTTTGAAGGGAAAGCCATAACATTATCTTTTTCGTGTTTTCCATGATAATTTCCTTGCACATTAAATATGTGGTTTTGGGTCCTCTAAGGGAACAGGCCGAAAAGGTTGAAACAACGTTGAATAATTTGCGCCGGACCACGTTAAGGACAAAGATATTATGGATTGGTGTAAATTTCAGAAAGCAGTTAAACCGTTCATTATGGCATTGTCTCTAACCATCGACCATTCCCTGTTGTTTCTGCCAACCCTTTCTCTTTTATTCATTGCTAACAACACCAAACTCTCTCACGATCTCTTTTTCACACTTTTTCTTATTCCATCTTTCGTACATCTTTTCTCATCACTGCAATGGAACCAAACACCAACAAAGGCGAGGTTGTCCGCGAGTTTCCTCACCTCTTCCGCGCCTACAAAGACGGCAGCATCGAGCGTCTCCTCGGCACGGAAACCACTCCTGCCGGAATCGACCCCACCACCGCCGTTGAATCCAAAGACGTCACCATAAATCCCCAAACCAACGTCGCCGTCCGCCTCTACCTCCCTTCCGCCGCTTCCTCCTCCTCCCAGAAACTCCCTATTCTCGTCTACATCCACGGTGGCGCCTTTTGCGTCTGCACCCCCTTCAACCCGGCCTACCACAGCCACCTCAATACAGTCTGCGCCGGCGCCAATGTTATCGTCGCCTCCGTTCACTACCGCCTCGCCCCGGAGCACCCCCTTCCTGCCGGCTACAACGACGCCTGGGAAGCCTTCCTGTGGGTCGCCTCCCACGCTACCGGTGCCGGCCCGGAGCCCTGGCTCAACGCCCACGGCGATCCAGAAAACGTGTTCATCGCCGGTGACAGTGCCGGCGGCAACATCGCCCACAACGTGGTGATGCGAGGCACTGCAGAGGGTTTCGCGGGATTGAGCCTCCAGGGGATGGTGCTGCTTCACCCATTCTTCGGGAACGATAAAAAGGACGAGCTGGTAGCGTATCTGTACCCTACATACGAAGGACCGAGCAACATGATGATCCACGCCCCGCTGGATCCGAAACTGTCGGATCTGGCGTGTCCGAGGTTGCTGATCTTCGTGTCGGAGAATGATTTTCTTAAGGACAGAGGCTGCAGCTATTACGAGGCGCTGAAGAAAACTGGGTGGAAGGGTGAGGTGGAGAAGGTGGAGTTCCCCGGAGAAGACCATGTGTTTCATCTTCTTCAGCCTTCTAAGCAAAACGCTTTGGATCTCGTTCAACAGTTTATCGCATTCTTGAAGCAAACCCCCTCCACCACCTGATTCATTGGTTAGATTATGATCACTCACTTTCTCATACTACTCTTTTTTTTTTATTATTGCTTTTCTTAAGCCTTCTACCTTTGGAAGCTCGTGCTCTGTGGATTTCTCTGTCTTCTTCTCCAGCTATAGCCATAGCAGGGAGAGAATTTTCATGTGAATTGAACTCAGCACAGAATTTTGTTCTCTATGTTGTTTTTTTTTTTTTTTTTTTTTTTCTGAATTCAAATGAATACAGACATGTAACTGTCTTTCAATACTTCTTCGTTTTCTTTCTGGTTTCTATCCATAAGTCATATGTGAATACATACATCCATTATTTTGCCCGAATAAGTGGCTATACTGTAATGACGCACTACAGAAAATTTGATTTGTAACGTCACTTAAATATCAGTTATTTAGTATTAGTTTTAACCGAAATATGCGTTATTTAGCGGTAGATTTAACCTTTCTTATTTCTTTCTCTGTTTTAAAGCATTATAATATCGGTTTAATATAATCATTAAAATAACTCTTATTAAAATAATTAAAGTTATATATTATTTAGCGGCGCTTAATATTTAATATTTAGTAGTGATTATAAATTGACAATAAAATCATAATTTTTTTAAATAAAAATAGATATTGCAATTGATAAGGAAAAGTGAGCCTTTTATAGCTTATACCTTAAATAGATTTTTTTTTTCTGATAAACTTTTGTAAAATTTAAAGCACAAGACTTGATAGGTAAAGAAGTTTGTAGGTTAATAAAGCATTCGCAACTTGATACCAACACGAAGAAAATTTACCAAAATTCAACTAAATATTACTCTTGGACACATCACAATAATGGTACACAATTCTAATTTCTCATGGCTATAGGGTTCAGTCTCGGGATTCTCTCTATAACATAGAATACACGGCTTGTTGCAACAGTCCTTTGAGCAAATGGTCTAAAACATGAAAGTGTCGGTGCCAATCCTCTGCAAATAGAACTAACTAAACTTTTAGTTTCTATACAAGATCAATATAAAAATTTTTGCGCCTTCAATCAATTAGAAACTATAATATGTACAATGCTGGTAGAGCTCCAAAGGTACATAAAGAGCTCCATGGCAGCGAAAATGGATGAAGGAATGGAGGCAAGTTGGAAAGCACTTGCAAGCAATGGAAGGTGAAAGAGGTGATAGGATTTCCTAATCTATGCTAGCCTAAGGAAGGTGGCTAGAGGTAGAGAGAGGAAATCTCTAGAAAATGGTGACTCTCAAAGACAATAGAGGGAGGAGTGCTCTCAACTCAAGTTGCATCTATTGCATAAAATTTCAAGAGTGTCTACAAATGAGTGAAATTTTGGCTTTTATATGAAGCCATGTACACATGAGAAAGGAGAGCCATTGGATGGAGTGGGCCTTGATCTTGGCCCTTAGATCAAGCTAGGAGAAGGAGATAAGATCATGCCCCTTGGATCTTGGCTTGAAGAACAAGAAGGATTCTTAGC
>Ga0209589_1002513_pt1 | contig 31840 bp, 18 predicted proteins | sample CowpeawhiteBW_FD_187525 | JGI IMG/M metagenome (GOLD analysis project Ga0209589, IMG submission 187525) | Root nodule microbial communities of legume samples collected from California USA - Cow pea white BW (SPAdes) (version 2) | ecosystem: Host-associated > Plants > Roots > Nodule | place: USA...
AAAAAGGAAAAAGAATAAAAAAAAAAAAAAAAAAACCTATGGCCTTTGCCATAACTATCCCACGAGGTACTTACACTATCAAACGCTATTAAAATACCTATATAGTTGTTAGCACCGACTCGGAAATTCCATCTCACGAACCAAACAATTCTTGTTATGAAATATATCCTTCACTGCATTATTGAAGATACAACTGAAAAAAATAAAACAACTTCCACGTTAAACATTTTTTTAATGAAAGTTTTTAAATAATTCATCATTTTGATTAATTGTTCCTTAAGATTTAACCATGATATAGATTGCCTTTTTATCTCTCCTACCAATGTTTCAAACTTTTTGTAACTTATTATAAGTTTTTGTGTATATTTGAAAAGAGATTGTGAGCTCATATATACAGTTATATATATAAAGTGGCTATATTATACTTAATTAATTATCCCTACATATAGTCAAATATTTTGTTCCCAAAAAATTGTAGATAACTTTTAATGCATAAGTATTTTCTTGTGAAATAATCAATTATAATAGAAAAATTATTTTCAGAAATTCTTAGAATAACAAAATGTGATTAATTATTACTTAAGTGTAAGGTTTTTCTAAAAAAGTAATCTTTCAAACAAATATATATATGAGAGTCAAATATCAATGTGGTATCGCGATGAACCAAATTTATAGACAAACAAACACAATAATAAATGTTCTAACTTGGAAAGCAGACAGACGTTATAAACTGTTGTGTGAATTTTATAATATTGCATAGAAGTTTTAATTACTCAAATGTTTAATCCCTTAAAAGTTTGATTTGAAATTATATGCAAGATGACCCACTTAATATTAAAATATTAGTACCAAAATTTGACAAAAATCAAATAACTTTTAAATTTTGGATTAAATATATTTTTAGTCTTTAAAGTTGGACTTAAAATTAAAATTCATCATTGTCTAAAATTTTTATATATTTTTGTTTCAAGACTTTAAAAATTAATGAATATAATATTTTCATACACTAAAAATGTATTTAATCCTTAAATTTTTAAATAATAACATTAGTCTTATACTTTAATCCATAAATAAATAAATTAATTAATTAATAAACATATATTATCGAATAGTTGAAAACGATTCTAATATCTTTAAACTATGATCAAAATAATTCAATGAAAGCAATGAAGATATATTTTAACTCCAACACATGATTAATAACTAAAACTAAATATAATAACAAGTCGAAATTCAAGATAAAAGAATATAGTAATGTGTAAGTCATAACTATAGAGCTACAATCTATTATGATCAATCTATAGAGCGAAGATTTGGAAGGAAGAATGAATAATGGTTCTTCGTTCATCATAAGAGATTTACGGGGAAAGATACGTATTTTACGTACAATATTGGGTTGTGATATAAGCTTATAAGTATATATTAAAATTGCATTACTCGAAATTTAGGTTAAGTTTGATTTACTTATTGATTTAAGTTAAAAAAATTGTAATCGCAAGTAAAAACTTTTTAAATGAAGCTTGAGACATTTTTTAATCCCTCCTTCAAAGTTCTCTTGATCTTAATGTTGTTTATCTTTAACTTAAAAAAATGATTTATTTACTATTTCAAAAAAATTATATTTTAAGATTTGCCCATCCTTTTGAAATACGAGCTCATTATATGATTAGTGAAGTTAACATATCTTCCTTGCAATATACTCTAGGTGAAAAATAACTCTCTCACTCGTGGATCAAAGAAAGTGTACGACATTTCAAAGCTTATTCTATTTTTTATTTATGGACTTTTATGTCTTGCCTTTTTATATATATGTGAAAAAAAAAACTCCTATTATAAACAATATATGTTTTATTCCCACTAATAAAAGATCTATTTTAATTTATTCATTCATTCTTATAAAATAAGATAATTTGTCCCATTGTTTAAAAAGTTACTCATCTCATATTTGATGAACCACATTAGGTAATAATTTATTCTATCTTATTTTCAAAGGCAATATACTACCTAATCCACACTTTATAGATGAGTATTAGTCAAACATAACTTTCATATATTAAAATTTTCTAGAAAGGTATAAAATAGTTAATCTATTTGAAACCATCTTATAGAAGAACACAAGAAATAATATTTTTTGAAGTGATGAACAAAAGAAATAATTTAGAAAAAAAATTGAAAAAAAGAAAGAAAAGAGATTTAGAGAAAGATAAGATAAGGTTTTTTATGAAGAAAAAAAATGTGTGAAGAATTGAATTGAATGAAAAGGAAGTGTGGATGGTTAGAGTATCTGGGAAGTTTGGTGTGGAAGAAAAGGATATTCTTCGGTGTGGCTAATGGGATTCACAAAAAGAGGAGTAATTGATTTGGCTTCTTTTCCGAAAGTTCTTGAAAGCAATTAAAAAATAGAGAAAAGAAAAGGATAATAAAAAAAAAAAGTAATTGGGGAAATGAATCGTGAAAATTTGGTCAAACCTTTGAACAGAAAAGGACCTCAGATATCGATAAGTCAAGCAACCCACGAAACAAAGAATCCTTCAACCGAAAGCAAACCACCTAACGACCAACCAACTGACTACATATAAAATGCGTCACATAATCATGTCTTTTTTTTATGTTTTTTTTTTTACAAAAATAAATTTCTCTCCAAAAATATATTAATTAATAAAACTTAATTAAATAATCTGTTCATTTCGTTGTAAAAAAAAATTGTTGAAATTTTTTAGCAAAATTAACCTCGACTTACTTTTTACTACAAAGTACAATTTTTATACACTTATCTTTTGCACTATTCTTTTATTTGCTTAGAAAGACAAACTCAAAAAGTATAGACTTCGAGAGATCGCTGGAAAGGAAAATTACAAAAAAAAAAAAAAAAAATAAAAAAAAAAAAAAAAAATTAGCAGAAAGATTGTCTTTAGTTTTAATTTTTGTTTTCTAAATTTAAATTTGTTTAAACTCTAAAAACTAAAAAAAAAAAAGATAAATAAACACTAAATTTGATAGATAAAATCAATGTAAAATCTATTCTTAAATCTTAAATTCCAAACCTTAAAAAACTCATTTTTCTTCCTCAAATTTAATAGTCGGTGACTAAAATCACATTTTTTCAAACAATTTTGAAAGGACTAAAACAAATTAAATTTGGGGGTTGTGGGTGGGCTAAGTCAGTATCGTCCCGAATTTTAGGAACTAATAACTAAACCATTATTGTCTCTTACCTAAAATAGAAAAAAAAAGCATATTACACTATTTATCTCTAACTTTGTGTACTTATGCAAAATGTCCATCACAATTTTAATTGTGAACATTACCAATTTTTTTTTTTTAATTTATGAACATTTTACTTTTCCGAAAAGTGACTTTTTATTTTGTAACGGTGTGATCAAATGGAGACAATGAGGTTGTTGTTATAGTCCAAGCTAGAATATGCATTTTATTTAAAATAATAATAAATAGATTTAAAAAAAAAGTTAAAAACGTGGTGTGTTAAAAAAGAGCATAGATATTATGTTAAAAGGTTGTTTTTTTCTTCTTTCCTATGGGTGGAAATATTGTCCTTTGACCTTGATATATGTCACCATAAAAAAGATGTTGTAAATTTCTTGTTCTTCCTATTTAAGATTGTTAAGTGGAAGGAGAAGAGAATGAAGGAAAATTTAATGTTATTGTGGGGTTTATCTCTTATTGTTCAGAAGATAAGTGCATCAAATAATCATCACTTCAAATATTAGCCTCAAAACAAAAGAAAAAACTCTTTCAATAAACAAATATTCTAAAAATTCTTTCATTTCTTTTTACAAGAAGCAAGATGACCATATACAATCATACATATGCCAAAATTAAATTAAAATACAAAAGTAAAATTTCAAAATTGAAGTTTAAATTTTGGATCTAGAAAGATTCTAGTTGGTCATAAATTTTAGGAATGTGTCTATCCATTTTAGAATAGAAGTCAACTTCACATTTGGAAAGACTTGTAAAAGAAGAACAAAATTAATATGTTATAACAAGATCAAATATCAATGTTTTTTTTTTTTTTTACTTTGAATGTCATAAAATAAAAATTCATAGAAAAAATTATTTATAACAAAAATAAATATTTACGGTTCCTTTTCAAATTTTCTTAAAATAGAAATAATCTCATGTTTAAAAGTAAGAGTATTTCAAAAACATTTCTTAATTTTTATAAAAATTTGTTAAAGGTATTATTCTTAATTTAAAATGTTTCATATAGTTTGTTCGATACTTCAAAAAGTTAGAATTTAGAGGTTCTAATGTTTCATGAGATACTTTGATATCTTTATTTAAATATTTATTATTTTTCTCAATCATACAGAGATAATTTTTCAAACCTAAAGGAACAATAAGGAAAGACAAATCAAGATCATGATGAATTAAAGAATGCAAACATTGTCTTAGCAATAACTCTTTTTTATGATGTGAAAACTTCTTCAACCTTTAAAAACAAATTTTCTTTTTAGATTCTATACCCTTTTCTTTGTAATTTTTTTTCTATTTTTTTATTTTCATTTTCGTATGGTCTTTATGTACTTCTTTTCTTGAGAGAAAAATTTCAACGTGTATTTTTCTTTCATGTTTATAAAATAAATTATTAATAAGAATATCATTAAACATGACTCTTAAGCTTTGTTTGAATTTGAGGGAGTAAAAGATGATAGATTTAAAGAAAAAGAGAATGAAGACTGAGGTTGTTTTTATTAAGAAAAAAATAATTTGAATCATAGTCATTCCATGTATAAAAACAGTATTTCTTTGAAAACAAACACAACAATAGTGTTTAATAAAAACGTAGTGATGGAAAGTGAAAAAATAATAGTGAAAAAAATGTATTTAGTTTATTTTTGTAATTATAGTAATACCTTTAAATTAATATATATAATAGAAAATAACTTAATGCTCTAATTATAACCGCACGGTTACAAATAAAGAGAACACTAACTCTAATATAGAAATGTAAATTTATATAAAGGACACTTAAATAATTTTAGTCATGCTACCTTGTCTTTCTACACTTCACATGGTTGAAAGGTGCATGACACATGTGAACTACAATAATAAGACTTACATTTTAATTTCTTTAGAGAAAAGCAACATTTATGTCTATAATCCATCATCTTCATTCCATACCCTCCTAAGGGTGCACCATACTAGCAAATACAAGCTTAAAAAAATAGAATAAGTTACAAGCTACCGTAATATTATCTTTTTCCTCGGTTAAAACGGTACATTGAACTAAGTTCAAAATATTATGAGACAATTTTATCCATATTCGAAGTAGACATTATAATATTGAAAGAACATTTCCTTAGTATTAGAGAACCGAGAAGGACGCACATCTAATGTATCAGTTATGGTATCCATGCTAAATGTTGGTAGCTATGTTGAAAGTCTCATATTGATTAGAGATAATACGATTTCATAACATATATGTGAGTACAAATTTCATCTTACAAGTCGATTTTGTGAAATTGAATTAGACTCCACTTCTTAATATGATATCAGAGTCATGATTAGAATCTAAGTAAATTTAATATATGTTGAATCTATTGTTTCACCTATTGTATATTAGATCTTCGATATATGAGTAGAGATGTCCTATCTTATAAATCTACATCAACTAAATTATAATACAAAGAGATGGAGTTTAGTTTACCGAACGGAACTGATTCGATTGATTTAGATTTAAAGAATTAATAAGTTGAATTGGATTAAAATGGTTTTCACTTACTACTTTTTTTATAAAAAAATCAATTAATTAATTTTAAAGTTTGATGTGTTAGTTTAAGCAAATAAAGACCAATCAAGTTAGTGCCCCGCCGTTGTCGGGTAGGTAATTTGCATTCAAGCTGCAAGGAAACATAGAGTCGGCATAAATGCTGACTCTAAAGCATGTTAGTTGAAGCCTTTGGAACACAGAATTTAGAAAACAAAATCTTATTTATTAAATTTCCCTAATAATTTTATAATTCTTAATCAGTTTAAAACAATAATAATTTTGATTTAAAATGTGTTGTTTGCTTCCCAGGCGTAGACATTACTATAAAATTTGTCCCATATTTTTAGCAGCAGCAGTTGAAGGAACTGTGATCATAGTGAAAAGCAGACCTAACTTGCATGTTCAACAAAAATATAAAATTAGAGACCTCAAATCTATGAATTGGTGATATGTCAATCATCCACATGGTTCAATCTTTAAATAATAACACAATCAGAATCAACATTTAAGAAATATATATTATTTGCAAAACTTTTTTTTATTTATATTTGTCACGGGTATCACTCACCCATTAGGTCAAATAGATTACCTTATTTTATGTACATAATGAGAATTGAATTTGGATATTTTTTTATAAAATTAGTTATCCTCACAACATATAGCTTAATTAAGATTTAGAGATTAATTAATATCTCACTCAAAGCCAGAATGACGACTGAAAATATGCTCACCTTAACATGTAACACACTAGTAATTTAGAAGATGATTAGTTATATATGTGACAAATATAAGTCCCACATACATTAAAAACAAAAATAGTTAAATATTATAGTTTAGGGTCCTTTAAATGTAAAGATACTTCTTGATCGAATACCGGTTGGAATCTAAGTACGAGTCTAAGTTACACATTGAGTAAAAATGAAAAAGTTGAGCATCATATAAGGACGAAGACACATAAACCTATTGTCTTAAGGTTTTGGATTAAGAGTAATATCAATTTCTTATGTGTGGGTTAGACTTGTGTCTCATTGGAATTGTATTTCCTAGATGAACTTCTCTCGAAAAATCCAATAGTAATATCAGAATCTAGTTCGTATAGTGACCGACTTAAATAATGTTCTGTACCGATTGATAAATGTATAATATAAGAAAGATTTTATAAAAAATAATATTAATTATTATTTTATTGTATGATAATTATATTGAAGTGACCTCTTAAAAGTGATCTATGCCCTTATGTTTGTATTAAACTAAGTGTAACACTTAACAACAATAGAACATGTCTTGATTCGTATAACATGGTGGACCATTAGGTCTAAGTCATGTCCTTATTAAAAGCAAAGGCAGAATTACAATATTTTTGTGAGGCATGCCCCTTTTTGACTTCTTTGGCTTAAGAATATATTCTTTTAACTCATAATTTCGGAATAATTTTTCTGTCATATGATTCTCCCTTAGAATAATTTTCATGGCTCACATCACATATCAATTTAGTATGTATTTGGTATCAAGTCTCTTTTGAATATCATTTTTACATCGACTAAGCACAAGAAATTGTGCTGTGGCTTCCAAATTAAGTGCATCATATGCTATCAAATACACATTCAAATATATTATTAAGGTATTTAAAAACTAATTATTTCTTACTAAATTGGCTCAAGATTCTAATTGTTTGAGCAAATTAGTCAAAGACAGTGGCGCAATTATCTGCGGAACCAAACTTACGTAGATGCTTAATATACATTTTTATACTATGATACTAAATAAACGTGCAAAAATTTATAAAAATGCTCACATATTTAATCTAGTTTCTCTACTAAAATCTATTTGATCTATTTTGGGGTAGTGTTGGTTATTAAAGGAAAATATTGTTTGGGACCACCCTTGCTGACATAATGATTATAGTTTTGTCATAGATATAAAGTACTTCAAATCTTGGGGAGAAGTTTTACAAATAATCAAGATTTTCAGATTCACTATAAAATATAAGTAATATATATATATATATATATATATATATATATATATATATATATATATATATATATATTTATTTTTTTATATATATATAATTAATGGGACCTGTATATAATATTATATAATACCATTTTTTCTTTTTCTAAATTTGTAATTTGATTTTATTAGGATAAAGTACAGTAGACATTTGTTTAAGTCTGTATCCCGCCTAAATTCATATTTGGAAAGAAAAAATTATTAGATCACTAATTTTGTGATTTTATTTTTAAAAAAATCATTTAAAGTTATTTGACCACTATTTTTGATTCGTTCACATGTGATTGTTGTAAAATGTGACAAATGGTGAAAAACTATGGATGACAAATAAACTCGTCCCGTGGGTATTGCTCGAAATTGTCTTCGTTTTGACGAAAAATCCCCATAATGACTGGGTATGGGTATGGGTATGGGTATGGGGAATCCTTGACCTTTTCAATTGGGTATGAGGATGTGTATGTGGTCTTGGAAGTCCCATATCAACTAGAGATAAGATATTTCATACTATATAAGTTGGGTGCAAACCTCACCTTAAAAGTCAATTTTATGGGGTTGAATTAGGCTTAAAGTTCATTTCTAACATGGGATTGTACATATCTGTCGCGTCCTCGTCCCCATATCAGTGATAATACCTATCTTTGCCATATTTTTGTCCCCGTTTAAATTATTAAAATATTCATAGTCAATTAAGTAAACTTTTATATAATATATACATATATATTACTACAGACTTTCTACTTTATATTTCTTCTAATTGTTTGGTTTGTCATAAAATTCATTCACATCTCCAATATACTTTTCATCTTATCACGACCTTTATGCAATTATGTTTATGTTCAAATGATGTATGTAAATTAAATATTTTTCATATTTCACATTTCAATATTTCTATTCCTTTTTAATATTTTTGTTTATTGTATATTGTCCTCTCACATGAGAATGTTTAAAAATTTCAATTCAAGTGTTCAATAGTATAATAAACCTTTCATATATTAGGTAATATAAAAAATTTATTTCCTTTACTCTATTATTATTAATTTATGTTTTATTTGAAGAACAATTTTGTTTCCAGCTAAAACAACTTTTGTTATTTCTCAACCTATGTTGATCTTTGAAAAGTTTTCTTAAATCTCTAAGGTATTTTTCATATTATCTATCCTTAATTATACATTTGTTTTCCTTTGTGTGATTTCATTCAATAGTCTCTCAAATTGTTTCTAAGACACACATTTGATAATTTTTTTTAATATTTTTATTTGTTGATTATTTTTATCATGTAAAATACTATTTTGATATATTTTATATAATTTTTTTCTAATTCATTATCACACTGTAATTTTATCACTATAATTGTATAAATAAATTTTATTTACTATAATATAAAATTTAATGTAATTACCATGAATTTCTTTTTATCACTATCTAACATATATTAAAGTTCTAAAGATACAAGATCTGTGTTAAAATTTTATTATTATTAGTTTAATCTTTGTTCTATTGCGTGATTTTGATTAAGTAATATATTATAACTTTTGTTAGTGTGTAGAAAAAGAGTTTCATTAGAATTTTAAAAAAATGAAGTAAACATACCTTTAAAATATATTTTAATTTGAATATTTATTTTTCTTTTATATTTTTTTCAAAATATTTTTAAATTTTATCAAATAGATTTTATTCATATTTGCAAATTTAATAAATGTTTTGATTCTCATGAGATTTTATTTGGTATTCTAATTTGAAATGTATACAATTATAATTTTTTTCTAAATATTTGATATCGAAGAAACAACCCCCTCTTAATATTGAATATTTGAAAATAGTATGTTTCCTGTACTATATTCTTTTTATTTTATAAAAATTAATTAATTAATATTGAAACATTAATAAAGCGGGTACAGGTATGAGTACAAGTATATATCTGTTACCCGATGAGTATGGAGATGAGACAAAAGTTTAATACTCGTTGGGTATGGGGATGAAGATGAATTTTTTCGATTGGGATTGGTATAAGATAGTGAAACTCGTCCTCGTTCTGTCCCGTTGTCATCCCTATATGAAGAACGCACTTTGAGCTTGATGTTTGATTTAACTAACTTGATGAGAAAAAAAAGGAATAATTCAACTTACTCATATTGGCATCAAGGTTAGTAAAAATTTCTAATGATTTGAAGATAACATCGTGTTAGTCAACTTAAACTTAGTTCAGATTAGTTTCAACTTCACTATCATCGAATTCAGTAGCAAGATCCTATAAGTCGACCTCATTTATGGTTTGTTCGATCTCTTACAGGGTTTATTATATGACTAATTGTTGAGAATATTTACTTAATGTCTTTTATATTTAAATTAGTTTAAAAAAAATATTTATATTTTTAAAAATATATTTCAATTTTAGAAATTAGTTATTGTTTTAGAGTTAAGAAATCAAGATTTACATAATATTTTATACTATGTTAAATTTTATTATATAATATATCTATATATATAGTAAATGACAAAATAAAATAATAAATTCCTTCATATAACATATCTCTTATATTTATCACATATTTCATATCTAATATTTTCATAACTCCTAAAAATTCCCAACACCCATAATATTTCATACTAAAATTATATGACTCTTAAAATCCCGTAAGTCTGCATCAAAGTCCTCATATCAATATGGAGACTTAAGCAAATGTAAACTATAGTTACTAAACTGTAGTTACTATTCCATTCTTTTCGCTTCCAATTTGTCAATTAAACCTATATTTTCTATTCTCAATCTTTTTTAACTCTCTCTAGATAAGGTTAGACATCATGAACTGACATTCATTTATGCTAACACCCCAAAGTTCATCATTCATTTGTCATCACATAAAATTTATTAAACAAATAAAATAAAATAAAAGAACACAAAGCATGGGAGGATCACACCAACCCATGATAAAAATTACACTTTATGAAACATAGATAGATTATACTTATTATGAAAAAAAAAATGCAAATAAATCATGGAGGTAAAACATTAAACCACATGTATGGTTCTCTATAAATTAAAACTAAATTAGCTAAGTTATCGATACAATGATTTTTTTTATGAAAAATATGAGAAACTTGAACTACATATGCTTACAAAAATACAAGCACCGACGTCATCTCACTAAGATTACAAGGAATCACTTATTGATAAAACCATGATACACTAAAAAATATTCACTTTCCAACCAAAGCCTTTGAAAGTCCTCCTCCAAGCATGTTCCAATGCATAAATAACCTCGAAAATTTAGCATAAATATAAGTTTGTACCTGTACAAAATTTAAAAAACTACTGACGTATTCACGCTAACTTCCTCTAAAAAATACCAACACATAAAACTAAATTAGAACATTCACTAAGTACACCATGGATATTCACCTTAAGCCAGTTTTCATTTATCCATCAATTTGTTATTAAAAGAAAAATAAATGAATTAAATTGTGAGTCAGAAACTAAAATAATTAAAAGAGAAGAGTTGATTGGTGAGATAGAAAGAAATATGAATTATAAAAATTAAATAATAAAATATTTAGATAAAATTAAAAAGATATTATAAAAATTTAATAAAATAATTTTTTTAATAAATACATAACTAAAATCCAAATTCAGTTGAATAAAATTTCTTTTATATATTTTAGGTTTTTTAACTTTCAGTGAAAATTAAAATTACTCCTTCATTGAAATTGTGACCCAATTTAATCATCCAACCCAACTTTAGAAATGCATGATTTAATCATTTTATTTTAGTTTTGTTAGGTTTATTTGATATTTTAAGCGTGTTTCATGATAATATTTGAGTTGTTTATCCCGTTTGACACATTTTCACTTCAATATTAGTTGAGAAACACGTTTAAAACGTCAAATAAACTTAATAAAATTTTATTAAAATGACAGAATTCAATGCATGTCTAAAGTTGAGAAACCAGATTAGATAGTGTTTTGAGGTGAGACTAATTTCAATTTTCATTTAAGGTTAAGAGACAAAAACATATTTAACTCTTTAAAAAAGTATGCTCTAAGTGTTGTGATTTTATTTACATGTAAAATATATAACTTTTAAATTTTTCTCCAACTTTTTTATTTAATTTAATTTCTTAAAATTTCCTTTAGTATAATTATTTCACAGAAACCTATAACTCTTCAGTGTGGTGCAATCACCTTATTTAACTTTTATCGTTCAATATCTTTTACATTAAGTAAATTGACAAAATAATTTAAAATATATTATAAAAACCTACAATTTTATAAATTTGATTATATTATTTATTAATTACTCAAATTCTTTTTAAAAATTTCAGAAAATTATAAATATAAATGTGAAAATGCGTATGTTTTTGTGATATATATATATATATATATATATATATATATATATATATATAATGAATTAGTTTTTTAGATAGAATAAATTTAAATTCTATTTATAAACAGTATTAATGGATATATTAGTAATTAACTTTAATTCTATCATCATTTTATATAATAAAAAATCTTATTTTTTATTAAGTGAGATTACCACTTAATTTTAAAACACTATTAATTATGCTAACTACAATTCCTACATGTAGGACTCCTGATGCAAGAATGAAGTGTGACATCCAATCAATATTAGTGTTTCTTTGGTAAGTTATGTGTTTATTCTTTTTATATGTTTCATAACTTTATAGTCTAATCAAATTGTGTATAAACCAGTAAAATGAAATAACTCTCTCAAACCTAATTATTCGTAAACGATAACATATCAGATTATCATTTCAAGAACTCACACAAAAATATTATTATCAAACACTTCATGGGTATCATAAAATGTGACTACCATTGACATCATGGAGAGTTATATCTTAACTATTATTGCGCTAAGCTACTTTAAGATTGAGTATTATGAATAATTATAAATCAAACATTTTTTTTTAATTATTTCATTCTCCACATAGAAACCAGTTCAAACACATTGTCCACTTGCATAAACTACTTGGATTTTGAATTTGACGAGTTTGTATACCTACCTATTGAGTGCATAAATAGAGAAAAAGAACAAGAATAATAAGGAAAATTCCAAGAGCAATAAAAAAGGAAAGTGATAGAAGAAATCGTTTTAACTCATAAATATAGTTTTCTAATTTCTTTATTTTCTATTTTTTGGACTAATAAATTGTAAGATTTATTGTAGTTCTAGTTGCAAATAGTAATTGTAGTTTAGGTTGTAATTAATAAGCTTTAGTTAAATATCCAATCGAATTCAAATGAGATCATCAAAGTTCAATCAAAGATATAAAAATAAATAAAACAAGTGCGACATAAACATGAAATGTGTAATATAAGTGTGCAAAACATGAGATTAATCTTGATCATTGAACTAGATCTATGTATTTTTTTTTTCTTCATTTTTTTTTTCTTTTTGATCCATAGCAAGCATAGGAGGCTTGTGAATAGCCAACACCTCTCGTATAAAATTACTTGACATGTATGAAGATTTGAAAGAGTTTGAAACACTTTTGTGAAAGTGATGTTCTTCTTAGTCTTATCTTAGTTTCTTAGAAGTCAAAGTGGTGTTTTTTCATTACACATATTTTGGAGAAAGTTTCGCAACATCAATAGACTTGTCCACTTTCATATATATATATATATATATAGAGAGAGAGAGAGAGAGAGAGAGAGAGAGAGAGATTGATGAAACGTTAAGAAGACAGAAACCCTAGAATTTGCAAAAGTGAATGTAGAGAAGTATGGAAAATGGGGAAATGAGAAATTGATAAAACAAGAAAGATTTGGTTTTGTCCTGAAAGATATGCTACCATGTGTGTGTTCTGAAGATAACTGCCATCACGTGAAGAACAGAACAATCTGATCTGACTAAAGCTTCTTCCATTACCGTATACTAATATTCTTTTTTTTTTGGTCTCAAGTTTTTTTTACTTTCATTGTGGTGGACATTAATTAAAATGGATGCAATGAAAGACCAACATTACGGAACAGAAAAGAGGCATTATAGTTGCTGTTACTAAATATAATTTATTACTCTCAGTTTGACCACGACAGTGTTCCCCCACCATGAGTGCAGACAAAAGTGGCATTTATTAGGGCTTTGTTTGGTGTATCATCATCTGCATCTGCATGTGCTCCAGACAAACTATCCACAATAAACCATAGCCCATAGGCATTAGTAGGTAGCTACTCATGAATAAAATCAACAACAAAACAACAAACTTATTCTAGTGAAAATCAATTCCTCACTCTTCCCATTCTACCACTTCATCATTTAGCTTTAGGGTTAAACTAATTTTACAGGTAATTAACAAATCAAATGCTACATTTATGCTTTAGAAAATCTCGTTCAATTAGAAATAATATCAATTCATAATATATAAATAAGTTCAAATTTTATCTTACAAGTCGGTTGAATTTTGTTTAAACTTTACCTTTTAACATGATATCAAAATCATGAGTTAGAATATATTGGAGTGAAGTTTGTTGTCGAATTAGAGTCTATCATAGTAAAATTCATTGTTTGTTAAGTTTATTGTTCTATTCGTTATCGGATCACTATGAGATCATTTATTCATGTCTAGTTTCACACACATAATATTATGAGAAGTGTGTTAAAAGTCTCACATTGACTATATAAATAAATACAAATCTTATATTATAAATTAATTTTGTAAGATTGAGTTAGACTTATATTTTATATATTAACTAACATGACGTGTAAGCCATTTTAAACAGTTGAACGGAAGAAAAGGCAGGAAGAAGAGAGAAATTTAGTGGTGGTTGAAATTGAGTTAATAAAGAATGCGGTTTGGAGTACAAGAATTCCTTAAATGAGTTGCAATTACGATGATGTTGTAAATAAGATTTTAGAAAGAGAAAAAAATGTGTGAGCTTACGTGTGGATGAGAAGGAAGAAGAGAAAGCATGAGGTGAGAGGGACCACATAGCACAAACCCACATGGTGTGCCATGGAGTACAAGAGAGAGAGAGAGTGTGCATAAAATCTTGAACTGTGAAATAAGGGTTAGGTATGGTAGTTAGAAAGTCCAATATCACGCTCTTCTTCCCCAATGGGACCATTATGCAATGCAACAACTTTCTTCTCTCCTTTCTTTCCCCTTTTAAACATTCATCAAATCCAATAATTATCAAAACAACCCCTTCTAACCCTAAGTTATTCACACCATCAAAACTTTTTCTTCTTTTTCATGTTCCCAAGGTAATAGTGTTCAACAAATGAGGCTAAACAATTCTGTAATAGGGTGAAATGATTATGGTAGATCAGATATCGAAAGATGGCGAAAGGTAACTGAATTTTCTGAATTTATACACGCACAACGCACATACCCAAACAGTGTGTGTGAGAAAATACTTTTCTTTTTTTACATTTTTAAGAGAATTTGGGAGATTTTAATTGGGTTTCCGGCATGCTAACGTGGCATGCAGGCATGAATTAAATGGGAAAAGAAAAAACGTGAAAAGGGGGCTTTCATAGGATTGAAAAATGGAGAACAAACACGTGGCGCTACGTGGGAATGAAAGCTACAACTAATGTGCTGTGTTGTATCTGACAAGGAAAACCACCCATTCAACTCCTTGTCTTGTTAATTCTATACAATAATATTTTTTTAGGAAAAATTATTATATTATTATTTATCATAAAAACATTCAAAATTTTATTAATTTTGTTCCCATCTGAGCCAAATCCGTCTCATAGTATAATTAAGAATAACAACCACGTTTTCAAAATTATTATATGCTTTGGAGTGTGAAATTTTGTCATGATTTTATCTTAAAAGACATCTCGAAATGTAAAAATAAAAAAAATAATATTTACAATATGTTTAACTTGACTCTTAAACAATATAAAACTTATTGAATTTAAAGAAATAAATTTTATATTATATCCCAAAATCTTACAAGATTTTTGAGTGTTCAAATCCAGAACATGTGTGTGGTGCATACATGTGTTCGTTGGTCAAATCTTTTACCCAAAATTATTGACTTTATAAGTAGCCACTTGACATCAACTTTATTTCAAGAAATTTGTCCTTGTGGAGTTTTTCTATGTGATCCTGTATTAAATAAGGTTATCCAATGTCATGAATACATGTAACAGCCACACTTGTCAGTTGAGTTGTTTTTTTATTTAAGAAAAAAAAATGAAAAGTTATTAAAAACCCATATGCTAACAAAAACTGAACTAATGGTACACAGTTTTTTATTTAAAATATATATAATAATATTTATGGAGTGAAATTTTGTAGACTTATGTTACCGTTACCGTTGATTGTTGTGTGCGTGTTACACCTTTATTGTTCCATTGTTTAATGAATTATTTTGGCATGTTTGGGTTATTTGGATTGTGGACCACTCGATTAGTGTTTGTGCTGTGGGCTTTTCAAACTCAATCCAGAACAAAATTCATAAAAATATGTTAATCTTTGATTTAGGTGAAAAGCTAATTTATCCTTTTAATTCCTCTAAATATTAAAATGCTACTCTCTATCTTCATTGCAATTTTATATGATATTTTAAGTTTCAAACGCTATTCAAAGCCACGTAATTTAGTTCTCAATACAAAACTATTTACTCTTAATATGTTACCAAATCACAATGTCATTGTTAGTTTAACAAATTTTGACTCCCGTAAATTGTGTTGCATTAACATCAATCAAAAGTAAACTATAAAATTTTTGCATGGACACATTCTTTTAGGGGATTTTAACAAAAAAAGACGTATTTAAACAGATAAAAATAAAAAATATTATAGAATAATTACAATAATAGAAAATAACATGTTTATAAAAACACATACAAAACTTCATGATGATATCAGATATGATATTAACGATATCATGTAATGTTAATGTTTTGAACATAGTAAAAATAAAAATTAAAAAGACGAAAACATTTATTTTTAAAAGTACTTTGATATCTTTGATAAACTTTTTTTTAACAAACTTTTTTTGAGCCATAGTAAATTTTTTTTTAAGTCACATCAATTTTTTTCATCTAAGGTGTTACCATGTCGATATTATTAAAAGTTAAAAAAATTTATTAGAAATATATATTTTTTCTTTTTAAATTTCAATACAATCACGTATACTAAAAAAATTAGACAACGGTTTTTACCACTCGTGAAATAAGGAATACCAAGGCAAGTAATATAATTTCCTTCTGTCCATCTAATACACTAGTTTATCAATAATTAAGTGTTTTAAATATTTACTTAAATGTATTTTGCTGAATCTGTAACTATTACTCCGTCTCTGTTTCCTAGATATTAACCTTTCTAGAATTACTAAATATAATATATTAAAATCATTTAAAAATAATGTTAAATAATTGATTTATAAATGATTTTCACCATGAAATGATAAGTATATTTTTTATTTATGTAAAAAAGTTAAAGTTGAAATATGTGTTATTATTAAAGTAATTAAAAAAAAATGCGGAGTGATGGATGATGAGAGCACAGAAATGCGGTGGTGACACCTGAAAAAGTGGAGGTCCCAAAGCAAAGGAGGAAGCAACACGGAACTCGAGGCAAGGACAAGGTCACGGTTATTGTCGGTTATGGCAGTTTGCCACGTAACACCCACATGCTCCTCTTATTACCCGTGGGCCCAACCCACCCCAGGCCCACTAGCCCCACCGACAAATCTCTTTTCTTTTTCTTTAGTCAAATGTAACGTTACGTCTCTTCTCCCAGGCCCCACTTTTCCACTTATTCTATACCTAAATACTCTCTCATTCTCTCATTGCATTGCATGCATAAATATCTCTCTCTCATCTCATATATATATAACCATGTTTCAACAATTTTTGCATAAAGGAATACATTTATATTTGCTTTCTACAAATTTTTAATAAGCTTTTCATTTTTATACATCAAATAAATTTATTTTATCGCTTTTTTTTCCTTCAAGAAAATTCATGATCCATGGTTTATGCTTTTCTAAGTTTCATACAAAATTGTAAGACTTTTGTCTTGTTTTTGTTTCTTCTTTTTACTCATGTAAATATGGTGAGTGAACTTATACTTTCTCTAATTTAGGTTTAGACATTTACTAATGTGATTATTAATTTTAAGTTTATAATAATGTCAGATAGATCTTTTAGGTTGAGCTTAGTGAACCAAAATGTTTTAGTTGGAGAAATAATATGTTTCGATATATCACTTTACTAATTAATATATATATATATATATATATATATATATATATATATATATATATAATTAATAAGTAGATGGTTGTCACCAATGAATTTCCTAAACTAATAAATTTCATAAAATTTTAAGATAAATATTATTAAAGTTCATGAAATTTATTATATATAACAGCTTGCGATTAAATGATTTTGAAAAAAAAAAAACTCCCCATCAAGAAATTATAATTTATTTTAAATATGGTTTAAAAATGATGATAAAAATAAATAATTACTTTTTATACTCATAACTCAATATATCTATTTTTTATTAAATATAAGAGAATAATTTTGATAAATTTATGTAATCATAAAATTACCCATATATTTTAAAATAGTTTTTAATAAAATAAATTAATAAAGGACATTTATTGATATTTATTTATTTTATAAGAAAAAGCACAAGGGAGTGTAAAGTATGCTGGATTTTGTATATAGAACTACTTAATAAAAAATATTTGAACGTAATACTTATGAATTTCACTAATTTAAAACCTTTGGTAAGAATATTAACATAAGAATAAATTTTAGGTTTAACTTAACCCTGTAAAATTTATTTATAAGATAAGGTTTACACTTACTTATATATTATAAAATTATTTTATTTCTAGTTAATGTAGGATCTCCAACACACATCCCCCACCAAGTGGTTAAGTAGCAAATCATGGTGAGGGCTGGGAGGGGTCATGACCTCCCAAATATTTTTTATCTTTTATTTTAAATTATGTATATTTTTGAAATTTTTAAAAAATTTAGAAAATTTTTAAATTATATGTATATGTTTTAGAGATTGATGGAAATTAAATTGTTTGTTTTTCTATTTCTTTTATAAAACACAACAATTAATGTTAATAGATGATAAAACATAAAATTAAATATAATAAAGAATAAAAATATTTAGGTTTAATTAATTTTTGGGTCATTATTTTCGTCCAAAAATGTCAAGTGATCCTCAAGTTTTTTCTAATATCAATTTGGTCCCAACTTTTGAAAAATTGATGCAATTTTCTTTTTCCCTTTTCGTTAAATTTATTGTGGCAGATCAAGGATTTTCATCAAGATTGACACTAGAATTATGTTCATTACACCAACAAATCAAACCATTTTCACTAAGGGTTTCAATTTTGATGGAAAATAATTGATCTGTTTCAAGAAATTTATTGAAAATGGCCAAATATGCATTAATTTTTAAAAATTCAAAATCAAATTGAGACTAAAAAAACTAGAGGATCAACTTAACATTCTTAAACGAAAATAATAACCAAAAAAGTAATTAAACCAAATATTTATTAAAATATTTTTTATTTCCTTTCTCATTGCCTTGTTAGTTTTACACAAATTGAACTCATCTCTCACTCTTGTATATTTTCTTTTTCTTTTTGAAAAAAAAAAGGGAGATAGATATAAACTCATTATTTTTTCTCTCATTTCTCATTTGTCCTATTTCCTTTTTTGAAGAAAAAATGTAACTCTTTTTTATATTACTTGATAATGAAATATTAACTTAATAGTTAACTTTTTTTTTAATCTCAAAAGCCTTTGGTATATTCATTTTTTTGAATATAGAAGAAAACATAATATATTGTGTTTTCTTTTATAACCGATTTTTAATTGTGATTTAACTATAATATATTTTTCTTTTAATAATTACGTCTCTCAATCTTTTATTAGATTATGCTAAGTTATTTTTAATATTATTTTAAAAAATAAGTATATTGACGAAGAATAAAAGAATAGATTCATTGTTTAAAAGTGATAAAAAGGAAGCTATTAGTGAAAATGAAAATAAGATAAATTATATTTGTTCACAACATTATACTAATGATCAAATTGTTTAGTTGGAAGAATAATTTTTTGAAACATTACATTAATGATCCAACAATCTAATGATCAAGGAATTACATTAATTTGGCCCCTCTAAAGTTTTTGGTCAAGATCCATCACTGTTCCTCACCTCGAGATATCTAGACATTAATGAGTGGTCTGGTATAGCGGTTCAATAACGACCAATAGCAGATTGAACAATAAACCTACCAATTTGCTATGATAGGCTATAACTCATATTTGATATCATGTTAAAAAATGAACTTTAAGTCTAGTTCAACCCTATAATATACTATAAAACTGCTTTAATGCTTTAGTCAATGCAGAGATATTTGATCTCCAACATCTTATATTGTATTATATATATATATATATATATATATATATATATATATATATAATATTTTATATATTTTTTTTTAAAAATACTTATAAATATTTTTTTTAAATAGATACTCAACATATAATAAAATTATACAACGAAGTAAATACAATTAATAATTTTAAAAATATCATTAATTTCGTAAACTTAAATAAAATAAATAAATTTATATAAAATAAAATTGTGAACCATTTTTTAATTAATACTATTTTTCTCATATATAATAATTTTATTGTAAATAAAAATCACTTACATAGATAATATGTGTACAAGTAGGATAGCGTAGTCTAATTTAAGAATAGTTTGGAATTTCTTTTATAAATAATGTGAATGTTGTATCCAATACATTATCCATTTTGAAGGTGAGTGTTTAAGAGTAAAACTAAGTTCTTTTTGGGTGAATTTAATATTTCAGAGGAATGAAAAGTGACTATATATATAAGAGGGAAGATGGAAATGGATACGGAGGGATGATTAATAGGATTGGTAGTAAATGTCATCTCTCTAATTAAAATAAGATGGGAAGATGACAGATGTTAAATAATTAATTTATTACTTTTATATTTATTTTTTTATACGTCATCTTTATAATATTTATTTATATTTCACCTTTTATATTAAATTTATTTTCATAAAAAAGAAAATTTTTTTAATCCTTTTTATTTCATATTCTCTATTTTCCTCACATCATTCATTTTAAAAGAATACGTCCTAAAATGAAAACAAAAAGAAAAATTGAGAGAAGAGAAGAATATAAAGTGTGATGTGAGAGGAAATAATGTTGCAGTATAATTTGACCAATGACCATTGACGAGGATAGCAGGAATCATGCCGACACCTTCGTGGGTATCGGAAACATCTTTCAACCTTCCTTCCGATAATCATGCCCACCAATTTGAAATAATGTTTTCTTTGTCAGATACATCCACCATTGTTTTTAGCAGAAATCCATGATTGTTTCAAACCCACGTACCATAATTAAATTCTTACTATGTCACACAATACACCTTCTGCCTCTTTCCATTCATCTCAGCTTCCTAATTATATTTTATTCATGTAAAAATTTGGTTCAAATTTATGTGAGTTACTTTTAATTTCATAACATGTTACTTTTAATTTGTTTATGTCATTAATATTGTTGCTTTGTATTCAAGTTAAACATAATGAATCAACTTTATTGAGGTTTAGTATAATTTATTATATTGGATATTCAATTGTAATTTTGATTTACTTTATTTTATTCTTTGCTAAATACTCGTATGAAAAAGATAAAAATAAAATAAAATATAGCATGTGTATATGTGTTGTGATGAGTTTGTTAATTATTGTATGTTAATGTGTTTGTTGTATATGTTTTAAATTGGTGTAAATCAAATTAAATGATTATATTTCATTTAATCTATTATGATTGTGATTCAATTAATTAAATCAATTGGCATAAGTTTTAACATGCATTTCATAAATTATTATCATTAGCTAATGATCAATTATGTGGAACAATTCAAGTTTGAACTGGTTTTCTATTTGAAATCATTGATAATATAATGAATTAAATTGTAGTATGAGTTACTTCCCTGTGTGTTAGATTAATGGGGATGAGTTGTAAATAAATCTTGAAGTTAACATAAAATTAGTTATACAATGCAAACTACCGATTATTATGTGAAATAAATAATTAGGCGGAGAAGAAATTAATAATACATACATTCTTAGTGATTAACACATTATTCAGGAGATGTATTATTACTTTTGGTGATATATATAATTTACTGTTAGTATTTTTTTAGTAAAGAATTCAGAAAGGTAAATTTTCCAAAGATGGAATGAGTTGTAAATAAATTAGAAAAATATTGTTCAATAGATAATTGAGTTTTTAGAAAATTTTAATATTACCTTCTTTCTCTGTATAATATTAGTGGGGAAAGTTTAGAACCCTTAGTCATACATAAGGATGTAAACGGGCAGGTAGAGTACGGGTAGTAGCTCTCCTGTACCGTATTCGCTGGATAAATATTTGTCCGTACTCGTATACATATTTGTCGGGTATCTGTTATGCGGGTACCTGTCTATTTTTTTCATATTCGTGCGGGTATTTACAAAATTATTTAATAAATAAATATTTAATCATAAATTCAAATACAATAAAATATATCACTATCATAAATTTTAAATAAAGTTCAAACAAACTTAAGTTCATACAAGTCCAAATAATTATAAAAAAAAATATAAAATGACGTTTAACACAATGGAAATTCTTTAATTAGTGTTTTGATCAACAAGCCCACTTTCTCCAATTGATTCCTGAAAAATAATCAAATAATAAACCTCAACTGTCACGTGCCAAATATTCTTATTTTGGTTTCATCATTTGACAATAAACATACCATAAACTTCATTATCTATAAGGTTTGATGTATATGCCCAATTTCAAATAAGGGAAAGAGAAGAATGTCAAGGGTGTACTTGGAAGAAGACAAATTACCAATACTTGAACCTGGAAGAATGAAGACAAAAGACAAGACAAGATGTGCAGCTTAGAAAAAAATTAGGTCAGAATGTTTTTTACTAATATATATATATAAGGGTATTTTTGTGAATTAAAGTTTGACGGATACGGGTATCCACGAGTATGAATACTATGATACTCGTACCCGCCCCGTTAACATGCAGGTATCAAAAATACTTGTACCTGCGAGTAGCGGGTATTCATTTTTAATATTTGTTTCCTATCCATTGCGAGTTTTATCTGTGAATACCTGCAGATACGAATATTTTTGACATTCCTAATCATACAGTTGAATTTGTTGTCAATGGAGGAGATGGTTACGTTTTTGCTTTTTATCCTTGTTGTTAAATTGTCAACTTGGCAGTAAAAAAAAACATTTATGTTCAACTATGGCTTCATAAATTTTCTCTATATTCCAATATGATGTTTTCCTTTAGTTTTAATGTTATGTTGGTAGGGAAAGATTAGACATCATTTAGTTTTTATCTAGTGCTCCTCTTGTAAGATATAAGATTAAAACACAAAATGTATGAATGAGTTTTCCTTTTTCTTTTGGTCAACTTGAATGCTTTATCACATGTTAAATTAGTACTAATGAAATGAATGTATATTCATGTTTGAAACGCATAAATGTGTATATTTGAGTGCTCTAGAATGTTTGGTGGTCTATCATTGAGTTTGCTTTTGTTTTTGTGAATCTTTGAGAAAAATATTAATGAAGAGCGTGAAAAAAAAATAATTAAATATCATAAAAGTAATTAATTATTTTTGTACAAGACCTATGTTAAGTCATTCACATACAAATAATTAAGGATTAATTATATTTTTTTTCCTAAACTATAACACAATTTTAGTTTTAGTCTCTATTTTAAAGTTTGATCTTGTTAGGTTCTCATACTTAAAAAATACATGGATTCAATCCTCGATGTTAACTTTATTATTATTATTTTTTTACATGGCAAATGGTGTGTAATTTCATCCCTCCGTTTTGAACATGTGTCCCGTTTTCAATTACACATGATCATGGCCCAAACCATTATTCTAGGGGTACCAATGCGGGCCGGCCCAGGAAAAGTGGGAAGGGTGACGTGACACACCATTTGTCATGTAAAAAAAGAAGAAGTTAATATTGTTAGACATTAAATATTGAATCAATGCATTTCTTAAATATAGGAACCTAACAAGATTAAACTTTAAAATAAGAATTAAAACCAAAATTGTATTATAGTTTAGGAAGTAAAAACATAGTCGTCCCAATTATTAATTATTAAATGTGAATAGTCAATTATCTTAAGTGAAATAAATTATCTTGAGTAAATAACTTATTACTTCAAGTAATTTTGGTGCACGTATATGCATTAATAATCGATTATTATATGAATAACATATTAAGTGTATCAATTAGTATTAAAACTCTTATTCTACTTAAAATAATTTATTATATAAGTGAATGAATCTTATTTGAATTGATTGTGTGACTTTGTTTAATGTATTACATTTAATTTATTTTATGAATAACAGTGTAAGTAATAGTTTTGTATACAATATTTTTATTTATGTAAATATGTCTTGTGTTTAAAGGGATTGGAGACTTTAGGGCCCTTTAAGAAGATCTCAATATTATTCACATGGATTTATGTTGAGTTTCAGTGACTCCTTTAAGTTGAAGTCTTTTACTTCTTTTGTATTTGCTTTAGATACATGAGATTAATATTTTCATATGTGATCAATCATTTATTCGTTTAATTACATAATATTTATATGTTATAAATTGACATGATTTCAAGCACATGTAATTTTTTTTTGAAATTTTGTGTTAGTACAATTAGTGGACTTAAGTATAATGAACAAAATGTCATGTAACCATTTAAAATGTTTAAATATTTTGATAACAAAAAATCTATGATTAACCAAAAAATATATTTATTTTAATATTATATAAATAATAATTATGATTCTATTTTTTTTAATCTTTAAAGTGCTAATAATTATAAAATTAAATCATCTAATATATGTCTAGATAGTATATCTTATGGAGAGTATACTTTATGGAATCATGTTTTTTATATTTCTAATTAATAGCTAATTGGCACTGATATTTATTACATAAAGCTATTTCGCACTAAATATATTATTATTAGTAGTAGCGTAATATTCATAATATTACATTTTTTTTTTGTGTTTTCACATATTTAATGAGTAATATCCATAATATTTATTTGTTATCTTTGTTTCTAAATTTTAAAAAATTCAAAATTGGTTTAAAAAAAGAGGTTAAATATGTTTTTGGTCCTTCAAATTTTAGCGAAAATTGAAATTAGTTCTTATTGGAAACTGTAAATCAATTTAGTTCCTCATCCTTAGAGATGTGTAAACATTGAAGAGAAAATATGTTAAAAAGTGTAAACAAACAAAAATAATATAATGAAATATGTTTGAAACGACAAATAAACTTAATAAAATTTGGTTAAAAGAACTGAATTCACGCATTCATAGAGTTAGAAGACTAAATATGTTTTTAAGGACAAAAACATATTTAACCCTTAAAAAAATATCAATTTTAGAATTGATAATATTTATAAACATCATAACTATTGTTTTAAACATGAATTTGAATTTCAATCTAATTATTGTAATTGAAATTTACAAAAATTCAAACTTTTTAAAAAAAAAAATATAAATTTGAACTTAATTTCAATTCAACTATTTGAATAGTATATGAAACAAATTAAACCTAATGTTTTTTTTTTCAAATCCTATCCACAAATTTTTCAAATGTCCAATCACTCCTTTTCAAACACTATTCTTTCATCCAAACTCTTTGATATCGATTTTTCCATGTAAATTCACCTTTTTTAATCTTTTTGCGTTTCACCTTTTCAATTTCTACAATATCCTTGGTCCACACTCTTTCAAAAGCTAGAGATTTCCAAAGACACCTGTATACTTCCTTTTTATTTTATTCCATCTTCTATTTTTCTCACTTTTTTTTATCGTTTGTTACGTCATCTCATTCTAGTGCTCTTCTATATCTCCATCTTGCATTGCTTTTTCTAGACCCCGTTTTGTTTTCATCGTTTTCTATACCGTTAGGTTCAAATGGAATATTAATAAATTATAAAAAAAAATTATTATTATTTTATCATTATATCTATTACACAATAAAACTGACTTGATTTGGTGTGTGATAGAATTTTTTATTGAATTAGACCGGAGAAATTGAATATCTATGAATTATTTATATAAGAGACTTGAAATTAGTTTTAGTATAAAATCTTAAAATTTAATATTTATGAGTCTTGTGTGTTTTTTATTTTTATTTGATGTAAGATTTTTCAGTTATGTTTAAATTTGTAAAAATGTGATTTTGTGGTAAAGAGGCTTGAATGTCAACTTCAACTTGGTTTGATAGAGAAAAGCCACACTTGTGTGGAGTCTATAGGTCAGCAATGTGATCGATCGTATTCTCACATTGAAAAGATTAGAAGATAACATAAAAGCAAGAATTTTCACTGAAAAAGTTGGTTCTTGAATTTGAAAAAGATGATTGACCAACTTAAGAAAGTGAAAAGCCAGAGAAATTAATGTAGAGTTGAGAAGAGTCATAACCAATAATATTTGTGGATAAAATGGGAGGAAAACTATTCAGAGAACATTCAAGATGAAGACCAGTTTATATCAGATACAAAAAGATTAGAACAAAGACTTTCAAGCAAAGGGTGTAGTATTTCAATAAGTCTCTGTTCTTTCGCAAATTCATGGCAACAAATCAAGAGCAGAAACGAACAACATCATGAAAAACGCTATTGGAGGAGAAAGAAAGAGCTTCGAGTAATTTTGAAAACGTGAACGGTTTCACGGTTAAAACATATCGAAAGTTCAGTAAATTTTAAATTAACTGTCACCTACTTTGATTGATATAGACATTAATGTAATTAATGCATACAATTGGGGGTGTAGGAGAACTTCTTGGAGGTGGAGAGAGAAATCCCTTACAAAGATTAGCCCAACAAAAAAAAATTGAATAGTTTGTACGAAGTGATAAATTCAAATTTCATTAGTCATTATAAAACATTAAACTTTAAATATGATAAGTGAAATTTGAACTTTATACATTAAGCTTGAAGGCTAAAGATGCATATATTCATGAAAAAAAAAACTTTATACAAGAGTTACTTGCTAAATTAATTTTATTGAAAGTATAATTACAATTTTAGATTGATCCATCCTCTAACATTAAAATATCTAATAAACATGTAACAAAACAATATATTTGATAAATAAAAACATACTTAAACATGTTATAATTTAATTAGAAGTTAATTGTAGATTCAAAAAAATAAAAATTGGTTAATTTATTCCTTGCTTAATCCTTCTATTCCAGATTCCGAATATATATGATTAATTTACAAGTCACTTAAATAACAACTTATTTCAATTTTGTACTCTTATCACAGAAAAAAAGTCATTTTCCAATTCAAGATAATCATCTTTTCATCGAACACCCTACTGCAAATTATTTTTCTTTTGAAGTATTTATTTTGACATGGTTTAAATATAAGACGAGTGGATATATAGGACTCAAACCAACATTTTTTTTTTCAAATTAAAAAATTAAACGAAAAATAAAATTTATATTTGAAGAACAAAAAACGAACTTCCTGTATTTAAGCCTAAAAACAATTACGTTTTAAATAAGCTAAACAGGTCGTGTAAAGGTTCAATAAATTTTTAAGAAGCTTAAATCTCAGATTTAACTAATTTAAATCTCGAATCAACTTATAGTTTACACATTCTCGGGATTTCTCTAATACGCATACACAAATGTCAGAAAATTTGAAGTACCGGATAAAATATTTATGAATTAGTATAATACGTTAAGTAGTAATTACTTACTAATTCAAAGATTAGAATATCAAATTGTTAAAAGTTACATGATTTACAGTGTGGGTGTGTGAAGTTGGTTAATTTAAATTTTGAACCAAATATTTACATGGTCCATCTTTGTGGAAGGTGTTGAGCTGTTCCCATACATCAAAGAAAAAATGAAATAAATGATGATATTAGAAAAAAGACAACTGAAGTAGTTCTCCGAAACAGACAATAATAGAAGCAAGTGAGACAGCAAGAAGGCATAGTCTAAGAACCTTCTTCCTCTTCCTGGGGCTTAGCGAAGTAAAGTGGGATAAAGTTTCATCTAAAATATATTCACCATCCAGAAAATAGACCTGATAATATCATCATTATAAGAAGAAATTCAATAGAAGCATAATAGAATCTTCAAAGTAATACTTCAAAAAGGCTTTCACATATTCTACATTCCTTTCAATCTTGGTCATTCCATCAATAAAAGCAGTTTCTACGGGATTAAACAAACCAAATCATTTTTACTGTTAACATAATGGCCCAATTAATTTGTAAGACGGTGGACTATTTTTGAGATTTTTAAATAATTCTCTTCACGTTTGTAAGTATGTATTTGAACTAATTAATTAATTTTATTGGGGACCCTCACTAAGTTCCATCAGAAACTCCATCCTGAGAGCGGGACCTAATTGAAAATATTTAAACAGTTTAAGCAGCTAATTTAACTTTTCAATAAATTCCTGACCTATTTAAGAATGTTCAACTAGGTCCTCTGCTTGATGGAACCCTGCGAAACCTTAATGTCACAGCAGTAAACAACACAATTAAAAATGATTTTTATATTTAAGGATCCAATTATAGTCTTTTAAAAAATAGGATCAATTTTGAAATTGTCAAATATTTCATTGAATTGCATATTAATTTAACCTAACTTAATCTAATTTTAACCCCAAAACACTCCTTAAAACAGCATTGGAAGCAACAAAAATAGCAACCAGTTAACAATTTTAGTAACACTTTTTAGAAGGACTACCTTGTTCTTTAATTAGAACCCAACGAACTTATAACTAGCCTACAAACCCGTTAAATTCATCACAATAGGCAGAAGGGTACATGGATTCTAATAATCCATTGAACATCAATTATACTCTAAAATATAATTAACTTACTCAAAAAAGCTTAGCAACTACTCCAATTTTTCATTTTCTTTAGTTAGCCTCTCTTTTATCTTCATTGAACAGCTTGTTGTTGTCTGAGGTGAAGTTATAGATAGTCTTCTATATCACACTAAGGCATCAAACATAGAGCTGATAACTTATATTTGGAAATAATATCTACTTGTATATGCTTGGTAATGCCTAACATAAGGAAGAAACTGTTCATCACTTACAGGCAAAGCATTGAGAAGAGCCAGCGTAAGAGAGGTATGAAATGTCCATATTAATATCCTTTCCAGTATACTTGGAAAATATGCAACAATTTGTGGTCCCCAGCGAGGCTGATACGATGTTAGCTTAATTGAATGTGCCATAGAGACGACATCACCAACAAAAATAAAAGTCCCACCACAATTAGTTGCCTTAACACCGGAAGTTTCAGAAAATGGAAATCTGTTTTGTTCATGTGACAAACATTCATGAGAAGGACTTGAATATGCAATCTCAACCCACACCAATCCAGGCTCCTGAACTGGAGCTAAACAAAATTCATCCTGTGAAAAATATCAAGAACATTCAGTTGCTAGTTATTTTCTTAAATGTCCGGGTATAGTGTTAAATGAACAGAGTAGACACATTCACATAAATTAGTAAGTTCATAAACGTTAAACAATTGTCTACCTGAAGGCACGTACAGCCACCTCCCCTTAAAGTGGCTAGTCCCCTGTCATCACCACACCTAATACGTTTGACAACATCTTTAGCATTTAAGCAGTACATACTCCGTCCATTGTTCAAAATATCAGTTTTGTTCTGACCATCATGAAGTGTAACATTAGCGGAGCATAATTTTACAAAGGCAGTAAGTTCACCGGGACAAACATGTTGATTTCCCAGCCATTTGGTGTTCTTTATTTCTTCCATCATAAAACTAGGGACACAATAACCCTTCATTTTATTGACAATCTCCAATTCTCCAGTGCGATGAGAAAGATTTACATTATTAAGCTTAACGTTATATGTCAACCATTCTTGTGCATTTCTGATAGTTACATCATTTATCGACAGAATAACATCACCAGGAGCTAAATAACCAGATAAAGGTGAGGTTGGGGGTACATTTAAAACCTGCTCCCATGTAGCCACCAACATGCAAAAAGAAAGGGCAAGATATATGAGAACCAAACAAAATGATTAACCTAAAATGATTTTGAAAAAAAAAAAGTACCATGGGATTGTGACCACTGCTGTAAAAGGGAAACAAGATCAAGGGCAAGAAGAATAATGCCAGTCCACAAGCCGCACAACACTAGAAAATTGTAGAAGGTGTACAGATGAAATTAGCAATCTAGATCATTTAAAAATCAAACTAAAGACATGGATACACCTAAAATTATAAGAATATAAACTTAGGATCTAATGACACCAATGCAGAACAAAATGAAACTTACACCAATTAATTAACTTTACAAGAAGATTTCTTCCAAAAGTCATATTGCACAACTTACAATCTGTTAGAATATCATCATACAGGATTATTTTCATGCAAGATTTTGATGAGTTGTATTTATTCTGTAGTTATGGTATAGATATCATCATGCTTGAGAAAATTGGACCAGGCTAGTCGGGCCAACTGAGTCAACTGTGAGCCAGCCAGTCCCTTGATCAGTTCACTCTAGCCACTAAAATCAGTATTTAAAAACTGGTCGTTGAACTGTCACACCAGGTTCAAACCATCTGAACCACGCACAGCCTGTGGTTGGATTGAAGACCAGTTCAATTTTATTTTAACAACAAAAATACCACTATTGAACCCAAGCCTTTGTGTCAGTGATATATTGATTGGTAACTTCTATGCAGTATATATTTTCAATTTCTTTTTAAATTCTAGAACATATAAAAAAAAGGTTATCAATTAGCTCAAGTGTCCATCCTTAATACTAGTATCAATGGATCCTATTATATTCAACTTACAACTGCATTGTGCCAAATGCCAGCAGAATACACACGGAGGGCAGTCAAACGAGGCAAAGTCTGCAACAAGTCATAATTGAAGGCAACCAGTGCACCAGGAAATAATATTGCAATGAAGATGGCAATGTACTCTATTTGTATTCCCTCACTGCTTTTCATTGAAAGGGTTAAATCATGAGAATCTAGCTTTCATCATTTCAAGAAAAACTAAATTCGGGGTTATTCAATTATTGTACTGGCATGGTCACATATTAAATAAAAGAATAACAAAACTTTACAGCTAAAATGATCATTAGAGATACACCCTCATTGATGATTTAAACATGAATCACAATTGCAACTGATGCTGAAATACGTTCAACAGCAATAAGGAGCACCCAAAATCTATTCATAAAGCCTCAACATATAAAACATACAATAAATAAATTGTTCTTTTAGGACATTATCCCTTGTTGAGCTTAAAGGGGATCTCCTTCTATAAATACTAAAAAATGCTGTATACTTGTATAGGGGCTCGTTTGGTAGCAAGGATACAATGTAAGTTAGATAGAGAAACATGGAGTAAGTACATACATTATCCCAATTTTGACATGCACCAAATGTGTTAACTAGTGTATGTTATCCTATCTATGTTTAAAGTGGATCAAGCAATATTAAGATATGATACGTGAAAATGAGAATATTGTCCTTTTATTAGAACTACATGATCATTTTCTAAAATTATCTCAATAAATTCACGTATCATATCAATAAATTAAGATTTCATACATGTTTATTTAGTATTTAAACCCCACTCACCACAGATAACTAACTACAAAGACGTTTTGTATACTTTAGGAGGAAATAATATAGATGACAGCAAACCAAAGGTTTATCAACACAGTAAAACAACAATAGTTGATAATATTAAGTTTTAGTCAGAGAGGCAAAATATGTGAAGACAACTAACCTTGTGGCAGCAACTGCATGACCAAATTCATGCACAAAGACGGATATGATGGTAGAAACACAAGCGTACCCAACATCAGCAAGTGATAAACTTAACCCGGGCACCTGCATAAGATGCAGTTATTAAGTTCTTAAGCACATGAAAGAAAAAGATTATTCACATTTTTCATGTGGGTCTTTAGTGTTGCCATATTTTCCTTTTCTTTGTTATTCC